>Ga0307928_10000013_pt1 | contig 90121 bp, 134 predicted proteins | sample AceLakmetagen232_FD_201815 | JGI IMG/M metagenome (GOLD analysis project Ga0307928, IMG submission 201815) | Saline water microbial communities from Ace Lake, Antarctica - #232 | ecosystem: Environmental > Aquatic > Non-marine Saline and Alkaline > Saline | place: Antarctica: Ace Lake...
GTTCCCCGGGGCTATCGGCAGGAGCGGCACAGTCCTGGTGCGAGCGGGCCTGGCACGGAGGCTTGGCCTCCGCACTTACGGAGGCACCTACCGGAACGGCGAACGGCCAGACCGCTGGGTGGAATTCGAGTTGACACCCAGCGGTCAGAGGCTAACAGCGGCAACCGCCGCAGGAGGGAAGTGAGATGCCGTTCCGTGCGTATCCAGATCCGATCTGCATGGAATGCGCACAGGAGTGTGCTATTTGGGAGATCGTCGAAACGCTTCCCAGTGGTGGAGGATGCGAACTCTGGTGCTACTGCACAAAGTGCAATGTCGAGACCTTTCACCCAGCAATAGCAGCGGCAACCGCCGCAGAAAGCGAGGCGAGCCAATGAAAATCGACGCGACCAAAATCGTTGTCGTGACCGTCGGATACGAGACCGTGAAGGAGTTCCGCCGGCAGTGGCCGGGATTCACGATCACGGCAATCGACGATCGCAAGGTGCTCGGATTCTGTGAGGGATGCGGCAGGGTGCTGTACGAGGTCTGCGGGTTGTGCTTTTGTAAGGAGCGGGATTCAGCAGCGGCGAAGGCCGCAGGAGGAGAGTGATGAACATACGATTGACCGAGAAACTCGAAACCAAACTCGACGCCTACCGGGCGATGCGGCTGGAGGAAACCGGCAAGCGACCGATGCGTGAGTCTGCCGTACGTGAGCTGCTCGAAACGGCGTTGACTGACATTGAACCCACTCGCCCGGTAGCGGACAGACTGCGAGCTATCGAGGCGCGACTCGATAGGCTGGAAGGGGGGCACTACGATGAGTAGCGATAAGCCAATCACCCCCGAGGAGATCACCGAGGGGCTGTTCACCGCCGAGGCGGTGCGGAGGGAGTTGCTGAATATTGAGTCGGGAATTCCCTACATGCCGGAGCCGTGTGACACGATCCGGGGGTGGCTCGTGAGCGTGAGTACCCTCCTACCCCGAGCCCTCCGCAACCTCCAGGCCGAGCGGCAGCGGGTGGCGGAACTGGAGGCCATCGTCGAGGGGATGAAAGCCGGTGTGGCCATACGCATCCTAGAGGCTGAGGTGGTGAAACTGGAGAAACGACAGAAGCAGTGGAACGATGGGGAGCTTGACGGAATCGTAGAAGACTACGACCGCCTGCGGCAGCGGGTGGCGGAGTTGGAGGGCAAAAACGACCAACTGAAAATGCGGTGGGATCTATTCGCCGAAACTCACCTGGAGACTGAGGCGGAAAGCATCGCGTGGGGTACGCAACTCCGCATGGCCTCGGCGCTGTACCGGCTGACATACTTGCAGAGCAGGATGGATCGCCGGATTTGCCGGTATCGGGGGCGTATAGTACGGGCAAAGGCGATTGTTCGCGAGTATGCGGAACGAGCGGAGCAGCTCCAGCAGCGGGTGGCGGACCTGGAGGCCGATGCCGCCGTTTTCAGGTTCATGCGTGCCGTGTCGTCGTCGGTTGGATCAGGGCTGGTGACCTTCCATTTCGATCGCGATCGACTCGCCGTCCGATGGCGATTGAAAAACTGGGCGTGGGAGCGATGCGTACCGTTGAAGGAAATCGCGACCGCGCCGTGTCCTACGGGATTCGGGCAAGTGATCGGGGAGCGGATACGCCACGAAGTCGCAAGCCGCTGAAGCGGCAGGAGAAACCGATGAACACAAGTAGCATCAGACTCTCGCCAGTCGTTGCAGATTCGCGAATGATTATGCGCGACCGCGACGACGGCGCGGCTGAGTGGCTGACTCCAGATCGCGAATGGTCGCGGAGCATTTTCGAGGCCGCCCGGTTTGAACTGAACGAACTATGGAAGTCGCGGTACTGGCTATCGCGAGAGATCAGAGCCGTAGACGCGGCGGGAGGTGGGAATGAGCGGCAACCGAAACCGACTATCATAGAGAACCCGCACGACTAACCCTTCTGAATTGGAGAACCTGCTATGCTTCAGACAATCATTTGCTCTCTGGCCGTGATGGCCGCCGCACAGCATGGGGCGTCGCCGATCCCTTACGTGGGCGATGAAACGAGCCTCGTTCGGCTCAAGGCAACGACCGAGAAGTATGCCAGAAAACACTTCGTGATCTGCGGCGTGATAAAGTTGTCCGATGACTATGTCGGGAGTCGTGCAACTGAGCAACGCGCTTACGATGCAATTTCACTGCACGAGTACGGGAAGGACTTAGACTCGCCTGGAAAATATCGCGCGATCCTGTACTGGCAGAAAGACATTGACAAGCCAGCAATGGCGGCTCTCGCGGATGCATTCGCAGCCGACACGAACGACGACGGGCTCCTAGCCCGCGTATCGGCGACACTTGGCGGAGATTGGGCAATGGAGGGGCGGCAGTACACTGGAGCATATGAACCCTGGAACATCCTTCGCGTGACGGACGTGCAGTTGATCGACGCCAGCGGCAAGAAGTGGGGACCGTGGATCATGGAAAATAGGCTGAAAAAGCTCGGGCTCAAGTACCGCGTCGAGTGGACCCCTCGCGAGTACCTTGAGGCGGTTGCCGCAGCGAAAAGGAAACAACAAAACAAAGGTCTGGGACAACCAGCGCGGAAAGTGCGGCCAGTGGAGAAAAGGGAATTCCGCGAATGGGTGGATGTGACCGGCAAGCACCGCGTCAAAGCCAAACTGAAAAGCATGGCGTTCGGCGTTATCAAGTTGGAACTCGAAAGCGGCGAGGTCATTTCGCTGCCGCTGGACAGGCTGAGCGCAGCCGACCAGCAGTACATTCGGAATCGGTCGCGATGACTCCCGGAACCTGCGGCCGATGCAGCACCTAGCACCCCGCGAGTGTGGGTAGATGCCCGCGATGCGGGTGCCAGGAGTTCTGGATTCCAGCCGATCCCCCTGAAAACCGCCAGGAGCCCCGGGAATCAGCCGCTGCCGTGAGCAAACGGCCCTCAATGGATGGGAACACCCAGACCGGGACAGGCCGTTAGGCGGCGAATCTGGGGGCTGGGGATTGCTGAGCCCTGGATTGGCGGTATATTGGGGGCTCAACAGAAAAAAAGCCGCACCGATGTTGAAGCATCGTGCGGCGTGGACTGAACGGAACACCACCGCTCATGCCGTCTGAATTCTACACAAAATCGACTCATCCAAAAGCCTTTTTCTGGCATTTCCAGCCGGAAGGGGCTTTTTTCATGCGCTTGCACCGCCCGGATGGAGGGTATCGGCATGCCGCGAGATGAGTGGAAGCGTGCCAATGACCGGACTGCCTACGGACCGGCGACCCCGAGGTCAACAAAACTGCGGAAGACCAAACGCAAGCGGCGGAAGGGGAAACGGAAACCGCGAACCGGACCCGGTGCGTGGTCTGGTTCGACCGTCCTTTGGTTCGGCAAACACAAGGGCACCCCTATCCGAGACGCGCCACCGGATTACTTGCGATGGCTGGCGGAACAAGAAGCTAGCACCCCGAACGTCGCTGCGCTGGTTGCCTGGCTGCGATCGGGCTACAACTTAAACCGGGGGCATTGACCCCGACGTGATGCCCGCCGCGTGGCCCTGTGGGGCGCGGGTAGAATTGCCAGCGACTCGGGCCGCTTACGCCTCACCTTTGACAGAGGGAGGGTTCGCCCGAGAAGGTGATCGGTGGAATGATCGGAACCGGCGGGTACGTCCCGTCGCCATCGTTACCGTACCGGCAACAGGTGAGGACTCTGGCGTCGTGCGTCGGAGCGAGTGGCGGCCTGGCGCAGCAATTGGGCTGCGAGCAAAACGCGGAGCGCCGGGGGTTGTTGCGCACTGAGGCCAACCGTGGACGTTCATCGCGGCCGTGCTGCAAACCGCCGGAACCCCATCCAAGAAAAGCAAACGGGTGCGAGCCCAGCATTACCTGTTTTCAATGCCTCCAACTTGCACAGCGCAGCATGCGTTGGTTATCACTGAATCTGGCACATCGACAACCTGGTTGTCGATGTGGCTAACATGCGTGCTGACAAAGGTTTACGGTCATCGGGTTTGCCTCAAAACCAAACCGGGTAAAATTTGCACTTTGGGAAATGGAAACCACGGGTGCTACACACCGGAGGCTAGCCGATGACCGTATTGAAGATCACGCAAATCAAAGTCGATCAGAGCATTTTGGGACGGGCAACACTTGATGAAGGGTTGCTTGTTGAATACGAGGAATTGCGACGGACTGAGGAAGCCGTTTTCCCGCCCATCGTCGTATTCAAGGACACCGCCGAGAATTACTGGCTCGGCGACGGCAACCACCGCTTGCACGTTGAAAAGAAAATCGGCAACAACACGATAGACGTTGACCTCCGCGAAGGGTCGAAATCAGACGCCCGATGGTTTGCTGCGGGCGCAAACCTCAACCACGGGCAGCGGCCGTCACGGGGCGACCGGTTGCACGCTATCCAGAATTTGCTGCTTGATCCTGCACACCAGAAGCGCCCGTTCGTTGCCATCGGCAAACAGTGCGGAGTATCCAAGCAGTATGTCGCCAAAGTTGCCAACGCACTCATTAAGGCTGGCAAATTGAAGCCAGCAGCCGTCGGGAGAAAGACGGTTAAAATCACCACAGGCCAACATGCGGGAAAAACTTACGAGAAAGCATCGCCAGGGACCGGCGCGAAGGCCAAAAAAACAACAAGCCCGGCAACCGCAGCACCCAAGCCCAACGCAGCAAAGAAGAAGGACCAGCGGGGGCACGTTATTCCTGAATACCTCCTTGGCGTCTGGGCTGGCCGGTCCGTGGTGATGGACATGGTGACGGAACTGTCTGCGATCCCGGCCAAGGTGCAAAAGCTGACGGTGCATGCATCGGGTGCCGGGTCGATGATCGAGGTCGGGACGGTGAAGGACTTGCTCGGCGAAGCCCGCACCCGCATCAAGAAGTCTGCCCCGTATGTAATTTGCTCCGACTGCCGCCCGAGCAATCATGTGTGCAAGGGCTGCAAGCAATGCGACGGGAAGGGATGGTTGTCCGAAGACGAATATTTTGAATGGAAGCAGGAACACTAATGGCGACTCCGCAAGTTGAACTGCGGCCGTACCAGAGCGAAGCGGTCGTCAAATTATTCGAGGCGTTCCCGGACAACAACCGCATTCTTGTGTCCATGCCAACCGGTGTGGGCAAGACGGTTGTTGGGATGTACGCCGCGACGGTCTGGCCCGACGCTTGCGAGGCATTAGGGCTTCCGCCGAAAGTCTTGTGGTTGGCGCACCGCGAGGAGTTGGTTTTCCAGGCCGTCACCCAATTCCGCAACATGAGCGGCGAAGAGGCGGGCGTCGAAAAAGCGTACGACACGGTGACCAGCAGGCCGCTACTGGAACGCCCCCGCGTTGTTGCCGCGAGCATCCAGACGCTATTCTCCGAGGAGCGGCGGCTCCTGTTTGCCCCCGATGAATTCGGGTTGATCGTGATGGATGAATGCGTTGACGGCCTCGCGGCAGTAGAAACAGAACTTGGGACTATTCCACTCAGCGAAGCGGTGCGGCGTAAGGCCAAACGAGTGTTGACGCATGATGGAACATCTGCTAAGTTCGGTCGCATTGAGGCGTGGGCCAGTAAAGGCCGCCGGGCGGTGTTGCGGGTAGCGACATACGGTGGCACCATTCGCGTCACGGGGGAACATCCAATATGGACACTGCGGGGATGGGTGGAAGCCCGGCACCTAAAGCCCGGCGACGCCGTTGTGCGTGCGGTTGCGGCGTATGGATACCGGCAGTCGACACCAGGGGGCGACCGCGAAAGTGCGCCCCTGGTCATTCGACACCCAGAAGTCGCGAAGAATGGTCGGTTGAGTACGAAAAATTTAAGGCGTCACTGCCGCTTTGTGAGTGTGGCTGCGGCACTAGCGTTACGCCAAACGCGAGTACGCTATCACGGTTTATTAAATGGCGTGGCACGCGAAGCATTCCAAGGTATCGCAAAGGCCACGATAAGCGGCCGTCCGGGTGGGAGATCACGCTTACGCCTAACGAGCGGTCGGCGATTCTCGGGACGCTACTCGGCGACTTTAGCATCGGCTTACCGAACCCACGCAGTAAGAACCCCAGGCTATCCGGGAACCATTCAAGCAAGCAGACGGAGTGGGTTCGCCACAAGGCCGCTATCCTCCGGCGGCTGTCGCCATCGGTTTCGTTTGCGGCCAATCCTGGGTACGGCGACCAGTTGTGTACGTTTCGGTCAAGTTGCCTCCCGTGTCTGTTGCCGATCTATGATCTCACCCGACCGGACGGCGGCCCCAAAGTCATATCGCGGGCATGGCTTGACTCGCTGGGGCCACTGGGGCTCGCGTGGTGGATCTGCGATGACGGCAGTAGTTCCGCCGGATGGCAGATTGCACTTCACACTGAGGGCTTTGACGACACCAGTATCAGGGCTGTGGCAATGTGGTTTCGAGCTAAATACGGCGAGGTACGGGTCGCCCAGTCACGCCGAGGCAATAAAACGGTTCACCTTCGCAAAGCGGTCGCCAGCAAGGTCGCGGCTGCCATCCGGCCGCACGTGCCGCCCTGCATGGCATATAAGCTGCGATACTGTCCTGTCGGTTGACCCTGACGGATCGCGTGAAGTCTACGACCTTGCTGTTGCCGACACGCACTGCTTTTTCGCCAATGGCATTCTCGTGCATAATTGTCACCACGGCGTTGCCCCGGCGTGGCAAGAAGTCGCCGACTATTTCGACAAGGGGAGGCTGGTCGGGTTGACGGCTACCACGGATCGGGCCGACGAAGTGTCGCTCGGCCAGATGTTCGGTTCAGTGCCGTTCCATTACTCCCTGCCCGATGCGATCAAAGACGGCTACCTGTCGAAGATCAAACAGGAGTACATCCGGGTCGAAAGCCTTGACTTTTCCGGCATCAAATTGGAAGACGGCGACCTGTCTGTGAAGGCGGTAGAGGATCGGATCAACCGCGAACAGACGATCCATGAACTCTGTGCCCCGGTCGCCAAATTGGCGGGGGACCGGCAAACGATCATATTCACACCATCGGTCGGCTCGGCTGAGTCGGTTGCGGCGCTGATGTCGGCACGGTATAGCAAACGCGGTGCGGTCGCTGTCAGCGGTTCGACGAATCCAGACGACCGGAAAGCAGCGGTGGAAGCGTACCTCCGGGGCGACATTCAGTTTCTCGTGAATTGTGGTGTATTTCTGGAGGGCTTTGACGCCCCGAATACATCCTGCATCGTCATCGCTCGGCCGACTGCATCGCGGGCGCTGTACGCTCAGATGATCGGTCGCGGGTTGCGCGGCGGCTGGGCGTGCCCTATTGAAGGAAAAGAGGACTGCCTTGTCCTCGACTTGACTGGCAAGGCTGCGGACCACCGGTTGGTCGGCTCACCCGATTTGCTCGCTGGGAATTACGACAAAGCCGTAACGGATGAGATCAGACGGCGGATGGAGGAGAAGGGGGAGGACGGCGAACCGAACGACGTGGATGAGATCATTGCGGAGTGCGTCGCTTCGTCCGACGAGCTACGGAAAATGGCGTTCGTGAAAGTTGTTGCTGACGCCAAGCTGTCCCGGAAGACCATCGACCCGTTTTCGTTGCTGGATGTCGCCGAGGAGGCGTTGCCGGGCTGGTGGGACGCGAAACAACCACTGCCAGAACAGATCGACAAACTGGAGGCAGCGGGGATCAGACACGAGGGCGACTTCGACTACGCATCCGCCCAGAAGCTGTGCCACGAACTCGACGAACGGCGGGCAGCCGGGCTTTGCACCTACAAACAGGCGAAGCAATTGGCGATCCGGGGTTTCGATCCGCACATGAGTTTCGACGCGGCGGGCGTTGTCCTTGACTACCTGGCAACCAGGCCGGGCGGGTTTGGAATGCAAGGCGAAGACTACAAGCGCAAGGGGTACGCGAAAAAACGCGGGCGGCTGGTGTCGTACGCCGAGGTGAAACACCTTCCCAGGTATTGCGTGCCGCCGGGCGTCAAGGTGGACGTGCGGGCGGGCGGCAGCGGCTGGAAGGAATTTCTTACCAAAAAGCGGACGGCATTTCACAAGCCGGACGAAACGCAGGGCGACCAGTGGTTGATCGAGCAAGGTGATTTTACACTGCGGGTCAGCAAGGATTACGTCACGGATCTGAAATCATAACCAAAGGCAGGCACTGCAATGACAAAGGCTACGCAACAGCGGGTTCCGGTAAGCGAAAAGGCCGTGTATCAGCGAATGACCCGGGCTTTGGCTCGACGCGGCCAGCAACTCTTCAGGCACCGGCGGGTGAAGGACGCCGAGCATACCGGCAGATTCTACACCGTCGACCTACGGCGGAACTGCATCGCCGATGTTGACGTTGATTTAGACAAACACGCCCGCGACCTTGGGGTGCTGAAACCCTGGGAGGAAATCCGGGTACGATGAACGGCTGTAACGGATTGGAGCGGGACGGACTGGACTGGAAAGGCAGGGAGCGGAAAGGGCAGGAAAGGAGCGGCTGTAACGGACCGGCGCGGCGTGAATTGGATTGGAAGGGGTCGGAAGGGACGGGACCGGCTGTAACGGAAGGGATCGGACAGGAACGGAAGAGACCGGAGCGGAGGGGCAAGGAAAGGATCGGACAGGCCGTAAAGGAGCGGAGTGGAAAGGATCGGATTGGATTGGAGTGGAATGGACCGGCTGGACCGGACTGGAGCGGACGGGATTAGAGCGGACCGGATCGGAATGGATCGGCTGTAACGGATCGGAGTGGAAAGGACCGGACCGGATGGGAGTGGCTCGGATTGGAGCGGCCGGACCGGCTTGAACCACCGTGCGTAACGGACTGGAACGGCTGGCCGTGGAGCGGAAAGGGCAGGAACGGCACGGCTGTAATGGATCGGACGGGCATGGAAGGGAGCGGCTCGGAAGGGAATGGCCGTAGCGGCGTGGAAGGGAGTGGCTTGGAGCGGATTGGAATGGAGCGGAACGGAGCGGAGAGGCAGGAGGGGCAATCGCACCCGTCAATGTTTGGCGGGGCACGGCAACTGCGTTTTACGAAAGGTTTGATACGATGGCAAAGAAACCTGTGGCAAGTGGTAGCGGCAAGGGAGGCAACGGAAAAGGGCGGGTGGAAATCCAACCGCTCGACATGGACTACGTGGTCATCCGCATCGCGGGCGACTCACCACTGATGATGAACAACAAAGCGGCCTGCGTCGAGGAGGTCAACGCCCGCTACTCATCGGTTGGCGGCGGGAAGGCGAAGGTGCCGAAGAAGGAAAAGACCATTGACTCAGTCTACCAAGGGGCTTTCTATACGCTCCCGAGCAGTCCGGGGCAACCGCCCGCGCCGAATGGACTGTACGGTATCCCCGCGAGCGGAATGAAGAAGTGCATCTGCTCCGCGATCCGTCCGGCCGGGTTCAGCGACAACACCACCATCGGCCTGATCGGCAAGAGTTTTCGCGTGCTGCCGGACGAAGGCGGGTTGATTCTCCTGCGTCACAACGGGTTCGCGATGGACACCCGCGCCGTGGCGGTCGGCACCACCGGCAAGATGCCGGAACTGCGCTATCGCCCAATTTTTCCCGAGTGGGAGTGCCACCTGCGGATTACGTTCAACCGCGCCGTGCTGTCGATTGAATCGTTGGGCAATCTCTTGCAGCATGCCGGGCAGTATATCGGCTGGGGAGAACTCCGCGCCGAGAAAAAGCAGGGCGAGTGCGGCGGGTTCGTCGTGACCGATGCCAAGCTGCCGAAGTGGGCGTCGGATGCGTACTGGAACGTCTCTGTCGACAAGATCGGTTTCCGTGTCAACGCGAAGAATCGCACGACGCGGCGGGCTAGTCGGTAATCACCCCACCACGGAGGACTCGCCACAATGGCGAAGGCAAAGAAGAAAACGGAACTGGTCATCGGTTCGGGGTTTCACATTTCCCGCACTGAAGGCACGTCACTGATCGCGTTCATCAAGTCGCACTTCAAGGGCCGAGTGCCGAGGGGCAGTCCGGAAAAGCTGGTTGCGGCAGCCCGGCCTGCGACAAGCCCGATCCACTCGCTATTCGAGTGGAACGACAAGAAGGCGGCATTGCTGGAACGCAAGCGGCGGGCAGAATACCTGCTGCGGGCCATTCAGCGCCGCGAGGTGGAGGTGACAGTTGGTTCCATACCGGGAAAAATCGTCACCGTCAGCCAGTCGATTGCCGTGAAACACAAGGGGCACCATGCTGTCATTTACGCGCAAGCTGGCGAACTGACGGCAACGGACATCAACTACGTTCTCGACCGCGCTCTGGTCGAGTTTCGGAGTTGGCTGAATCGTTACCGCAACTATGCCGAGTTTCGCAACCTGTTCGATCCGGTGATTGCCGAATTTGAAAAGGTGGAGGTGAAGATCGGTACATTCAGCGGGCGGCACAAAAAAACCGCCTAGTGCATTCCCCGCTGCCGCGCCGTGGCATTGCTGCGGCGTGGTGGCGGCTTTGTAATGGACCGGAGCGGAAGGGATCGGATAGGGGCGGCTCGGACCGGAATGGAGCGGAGCGGCTGTAACGGAGCGGCGTGGATCGGAGCGGCGTGGATTGGAGCGGATGGGACCGGACTGGAGCGGCTGTAAAGGAGCGGCGTGGATCGGACCGGAAGGGACAGGACTGGAGCGGCTGTAACGGAGCGGAGTGGATGGGACCGGAGAGGAGTGGATTGGACCGGAGAGGACCGGCTGTAACGGAGCGGAATGGCCCGGAGTGGAGGGGCTCGGAGTGGAGTGGACCGGATTGGCTGGACCGTCGCCTGGCACCCGTCGTCGCTGCGGAAGGTTTGGAACACCACGACGCAGCGGCGGCGGGTTTTTTTCAAACGTGTTTTGGGGATAATGAAGGGGATGCCAAAGCACATCAGTGTCAGCCAAATATCGATGCATTCCAAGTGCGGCGAGCAATTCAGACGCCGCTACGAAGAGGGTGAAATTTGCCCGCCGGGCTTCGCGGCCTTGACCGGGAGCGGAGTTCATGCGGGCGCTGCTCACGCAATGGAGTGGAAGCGGGAGCATGGAGGGAACGTCAGCCCGGACGACGTTCGGGACGTTGCCGTGGCGGGTTTGGATGAACGCTTCGGTGCGGATGGAGCCATGCTGACTTCGGAGGAAACGGACCAGGGCGTGGCGGCATCGCTCGGAGCGGCGAGGGACCGCACCGCCGCGCTCGCTCACTTTTGGGGCTGCGTGGTTCAGCCGGAATACAACGCCCCGCAGTGGGTAGAGGAGCGATGGGAATTCGGATTGCCGAACGGGCAGACGTTGCTTGGCATCACGGACCTTGCAACGCCAGGGCTTGTGACGGATTGGAAGACCGGGCGGCGGAAATTGTCGCAGCGAGAGGCCGACACCTCATTGCAATTGACAGCGTACGCTATCGCATACCGCCGCCGATACGGCGTGATGCCAAACGTCCGGCTCGACTGCCTCACCAGCAGGAAGCAAACCACGCGGACCGTGCTGAACGCTTCACGGGGCATGACCCATGTTGAACAGTTCGCGGCGAGGTTGCGGGCGTTCACGAAGTCGGTAGCTTCCGGCTCGTTCGTTCCGTGCCTGCCGACGGAATGGTTCTGCTCAGAGAAATGGTGCGGGTATGCGAAGACGTGCCCCTATTACATTCCAGACCTTGAGGAAAAGGATGACGACTGATGGCGAAACAAGCGACAGCGAAACCGGTAACGGCCATTGCGCTGATCGGGCGGGACCGAACGCAGGTCGGAGCGTTGTTCAACAAAGTGGCCCCGACGCTGGCCCGTATCCTACCGGACGGCGTTGACGCCAAGCGGCTCGGCGAGATCGCCATTGTCACGCTCCGCAAAACGCCGAAACTCTCAGTCTGCACGCAGGCGAGTTTCTTCGGAGCCATCGTTGAGTGCGGCAAGCTGGGGCTTTACCCGGACGTACGGGGGCACGCTTTCCTGATCCCGCGACGGACCGGACCGATCAACCCAGCGACCAACGAGAAAACCCATGAGGCCCATTTCCAGCCCGGCTACCAGGGCCTTCTGGAATTGTGCCGCCGCAGCGGGATGCTGACGGTATTTGAATGCCGCCCCGTTTACGCAAAGGACGAGTTTTTCTACGAGTACGGAACGCAGCCGTTCATGAAACACACCCCGTTCCGCGACGGCCCGGCTGGCGAGTTGGTCGCAGCATACGCGACGTGCATTCTGAAGGGCGCACCACGAGCGACATTCCATGTTGTCGAAGCGTGGGAGATCGAACAACTCAAACAGTCGATCAAGCCGAGGGGCGATTCCCCGTGGCTGCACCCGCTGCATCAGCAGGCGATGTGGATGAAGACGGCGGCCATCAGGTTGCTCAAATACCTGCCGTGGTCGACCGAACAGATGCAGCGTGCCGTTGCGCTCGACGAGATGGCCGACGCGAACATCGCGCAGCACCTCGGCGAGGACTACGCCGAAGCACTGGATGACTTTTCGCAAGGCGAGGCCGATGGAATGGAGGTGACGGCGGACGACCTTGTCGATGCCGAATTCACCGCAACAAAGGACAGCAAGCCGGAGGAAGGGGCGAAATGAACGATGCAGACCCGCTGAACCTGTCAGCCGAAGAACTCCACGCATTGCAGGTCGTTGGACGCACGGCGAAACACAAACGCAACGACCTTGAGCCCGGCAAAGCATACCCGGTCGACCTCTGGGTTCGGATCAAAGGGTCGCTTGCCGTTGGCACCGACTCCACCTCCACCACGACGGCGAAGCCGAAACCCGAAGACTTGCTGGCCGCGATCCTGTCATCCCTGCCGGACCCCGCCCGAGCCAACCTGCTCGACGTGATGAACGGCTGGGAAGGCACCCTGCCGGAACCGGAAGAAGGCTGGCTGGCGGCGGCGAAAACGTACGTCACCGCGTACGGGGAAACGAAGACCGGCAGCCGCAAAGGGTCAGTGCGCGGAGCGTTCGAGGTCGGCGTGATCTCGGCGGCAGAATTGACCCCACAAACCAAGGCTAAAGTGGAGAACGCGACCCGGCTAATTACGTTCGACGACGATGAGAAGAAGGCAACTGCGTGACCGCCGCGTGAGCGGTCTGAGGAAACTGGCATTTGTGAAGGAGACTGCGATGGCTGCAAAGATGACACTGGTTGGAGTCACGGGCGAAGGCGAGTTGGTTGTGCGAGCCCCGGCGATCAAGGCGATGGAGCAGACACTCGGCGTCGCAAGGGCGATGGCCGCGATGGGCAAGCCTGCGGAACTGAAAGCGACAGCCGACGCCGTGTCAACCAACCTCGCGAAGCTGCTTGATCTGCAAAGGCAAACCGCGAAGCCCAGCAAAGACGGCGAAGGCGAATAATAGAGAACCGCTGGCGGATATTGCATTGCGTCTTTTCCTCAGCCGGGCCGTTGTCTTCTTGACGGCGGCCCGGTTTCTTTACCCCAGAGGTGCGACATGAACAAAGAGAAAGCCGCGGAAGTTTCCGCCGAAGTGTTTGGGTCGGAACTGGCCGTGAACATGTCTGAATTCAAGCTACTCGCGTGGGCACGCACCACGGAAATCGAACTGGTCGGGTCGGGGTGGGTGCTGCCGCATTTTCCCGACGTGATCGAGCTTTCCGGCTGCACGTTCGCGTGGGACCAGCACGCATCGGAGGGTGAGTTCGTGCGGGGCAAGGGCTACCTGACTACGGCGCGATACTTTGCTTGCGAGCCCGGCGAGCCAGGCGGCTAACCGGCTGGCGTTCTTTTCCTTTTGGCACCGGGTCGCCATACCCAACGGCGGCCCTTTTTCTACCTTCGGAGGTTGCTATGCACTATCTGACGCAACGGCTGATCTACCGCGTTCCCTTCCACACCGGCGCTGTGTTCTTGTGCGGGGCGGTCGGGTTCCTGATGGCGATGAACATGCGGACCTACTTCAACGGTGCTGAGTTAGGCGAAGCGCTCGTCAACCCGCTCATGTGGACACTGCTCCCGATGATGGTCTGCCTCGACCTAGTCCTTCTATTTGAGGCGGTTCTTCATCTGCACCTGATCGCCTGCAAACAATACCCGGTGCAGCCCGCCCAGGTATGGGAGCAACCGTCCCTGCCGGTCGGGGCGGTCAGGGCGGACACCGTACCGCCAGCCCCGGCACCCGCAAGGGTCGGACTCGCAAGGATCGGACCCACAGGGGTGGCACCCAGAAGGGCGGCGACGCGATGAACGAGCAACAGTTGACAAACCATCTTTCGGGTTTAACGCTCGGCGGATGGTTTCGCGACGGGAAAATATGGCCGAACGGGGGCACCCCAGGCACTCCAGGCACCCCGCTCGATGAATGGCCCAGGGAGATCGGGTTTTGCGGCCTGGTCTTCACGCTGGAGGGAGTCGATACGGGGAAGAACATTCGGGGTCTCGGGACGTGGCAGAGTGCCGAGTACGCTTGACAGATACCGGGGCGGGGGTGAAAACCCTCGCCCCGGTTTTTTTATTGGCCGAGCATGTCGGCAACCGCCGCGTGGAACTTCCTTGCGTAGTCCTCTTGCGAGAACTGCCCCCTGGCGACTTTCTGCCCGAGTTCTGCTTTCGCTATCAAGTCGTCCGGTCGTGACAACCACGAATTGACGGTATCGGCCAACTCGGCGGGCGAAGCGTTGCACGGAACGGTCGCGACCATGTCGGCGTACCCATCCGGCGCGGCGTCCGGCATGTCCCCGAGAACAAGACACCCGGACATGGCTGCCTCGACGTATTTCGCCAACGGGTATTTGAATTTGCTACTACACACGAGGGCGATCTTCGCATCGCCGAGGAACATGGCGTATCGCGACACGGTCTTTTCGCAGTCCTGGACGCTTCGCTTTCGGTAGCCTGGGTGTTTCAACTGAACGGTGGCCTTCTGTCCGCAGGTGGCCGCGATGACCCGTTCCCATTTCCCCCGAAGCGGATAGACGCTCGGACCGCAGTTGCCAGCCAAGAGTGCGTCGATAGATCGGCATGAATTTGCTGGCCGGTGGCCGAACATTGTAACTTCAGCGCAATGCGGAATACACGCGATGCGAAGATCAGGCAGCAGGTCAATGGCGTGGTGAAACATCGGAACGTCCACCGCGTGATGGCAGACGACGAGCGACGCGCTTGCCTGCACGGCTTCCTTCGCGGCCAGACTGCCCGGCCACCATGCCTCGTTGAACCGCAAGACACGAGGCACCGGGCATTCAGCGATCTTGTTCAGTCTGATTGCTTCGCGAGTCCCTAGCGGCTTGTAGCACAAGATCGCTTTCGCGCTCGGCATTACCCGTTCGATGTTGGACGCCAACGAGCCGTCGTTGCACCAGTTCGGCCACCCCGGTCCGGAGACAACAACGCGGAACAAACTGTCTGCCCGCATCATCGCCCAGATGGAATGTCGCCGCGCCGGTGACACTTTCGTGTCCCACAGTCGTTGCGGAAACGTGACCAGCAACGGTATCGGGTCAGCCTTCATTCAGTTGGCCCCGCTCTTTCAAAAAGTCATGGAACGCCCGCAGATTGTCCGTCAATTCTTCGCGGGCAAAACCACCGATGATGGAAATGTTCGCCTCCGCCTCGCTTTCGTCTGCCCGCGTCGTGTAGATGTTCGGGTTGCGTGACTCAGTCAACCTGACGTTGAACCTGCCGGGGTGTTCATGGATCGCCGTGCCGGGAAACGGGTAGAATACCGCGAGGCTGACAAGCGCCCACGGGTGCGTTGCGGCAAACCGCTTGTTGAGCCCGAGCGTCCGTGAATTCTCCCCCGGCGTGCCCATCATCATCAGCGCACGCACGGACGGGATACCGGCGTTGTACGCGTTTGTGACGGCCTCTTCTGCCTGCCCGATGGTTGCCCCCTTCCGGAGAGTCCGCAAGACCACCGGATCAGCAGACTCGACACCGAACGACAATTCGACGCACCCGCAGTCGCGGAGGAATTCATAGAGTTTCCGCGAGCCCGGTGCCACCCGGAGACTCGCCCGCCAGAGAATGCCCCGCCGTTTCAGCATGCTCGCCACTGCCTCAAAACGGCCGGTCGTTGTCAAAATGTTGTCGTCGCTGATCCGAACGTCATGGATGCCCAAGGCGGCTATCTGGTCAATTTCGTCTTCGATCCGTTCCAACGGGTAGTCGTGATGGGAGAAGCATGCACCGGAGGAACAGAACGCACAGGAGAACCGGCAGCCCCGTGACGTGAGCAGCGTCGTTGATCTGTCCGTTGCGTGCCCGGAGGCTGCCGAGTAGATGTTGCCGCCCGGGTTATCCAGCAGGCGGCGATCCGGCGGCGGGAATAAATCAAACCGCACGTCCGGCATCACGCAGATACACAGGCCGTGTTGCGGTCGATGCCCGGCGACCAGTTCCGGTATCAACTCCTCTCCGGGGCCGACACACACGGCGTCGTAGGAGTCCTCATGCAGATTATCCGAGCTGATACCGACCGGCCCGCCGACGACAACGCAGCACCCCTGTTCTCGCAGGCAACGACCCAACGTATTCAGCATCGGTGCGTCAACCAAACAGCCGCCCATCAAAACAAGTTCACCTGGCGGCACCAACTTGAGGGCGTCCCGCCACTTCATCGCCTGGGCGCTGATGACCTGCACGTCCGCGCCGAGTTGCTTCGCGTAGGTGGCCAGAGACAATAGGCCGAGGCCGGTCTGCGCGGTGGGGTCCATCAGGTAGGGGGTCGGAGGATAGAGGAAAATCACAGGACATCCTTGATCGCGTTGTGCAGGCGGGTGGCGTAATGCTCCATCGTGTAGCTCCGGCGGATCGACGCCTGCGCCGCGTCGATCCGCTGTTGCATTCCGACTGTGTCACGGAGCGTCCCTTCCACGGTGTCGATGATGGTTCGTTCGTCGGCGTCCACGCTGACTTCGACCAAACAGTCCCCGAAGTCACGGGCGAAGTCTGGGTCGTTCGGACGGCTGCCGATTACAACGCACCCGGCAGCCCACGCCTCCAAGTATTTCTGGTAGAAATAGCCGAACCGCCCGCAACAGGTCAAGAACAACCTCGCCCGGCTCAGTTCGTCGGCGTAGTCTTCAAGTTGCATCCAAGCAGCCGCCCGCGACCGTAGACGGTCCCCGGGATGGGGCCGAATTCCACCAGCGATCTTTCGGTCGCGGATCAACGCGGCGAATTTCCCTCGCAGCATGTAAGTCGGGCTGCTGCACCGCCCAGCGACCAAACTGTGGATCGGCCGATCCACGATGGGGCGGCGGTTGCCGTACAGATCCACCAACACACAATGGTGCAGCACGGCAATTCGCCCAGGCACGGCCCACCGGCCCACGTCTTGCGGATGCGTGAACACTGTCAGGTCCGGCCGGATGTCGTCGAGCGTCTGCTGTGTCGCGGGATGATTCGCGTCGGTGAACATCAGCACCTTTGGAGCCCGGATGCCGCGAGGGTTGTGCTCCTGGTCGACGCCGTACAGGATGACGGCGTCCGGGTCGAACGGATAGCGGGTGATGTTGTCGTCGGCGCCCAGGCTCGTATCCCAGCCGTCCCAGCCCGGCCCCCAGATTTCCACAGCGTCGGCCGCATGATCGCCCAGGGCATACGCCCACATCTCGCGAACGCGGTGCGTCTTGTGGTCCCACAACTCGCGGTCGAACAGGTAGAGAATGTTCATCACAGATCCCCCAGGATAGCCTGGAAATATTGAGGTGCAATTACCCGGTAGCCGTAATGTGCTTTGATGCTCTGTCGTAATTCTCGGCCGTATACTGCGGCGTCTTCCCTGCGGTTGGCAAGCTCATCTAAGCGGGAGATCAGCAGGCTGGCTGCCCTGGCTGCCTCTGCCTTGTTGCTGTATGCCGCCGCGATCAAACCCAGATCGTGCGGCATTCTCCAGTCGGTCACCATCCCGACATCGGTTGATACGATGGGGACACCTGATGCAGCAGCCTCGAAGACCGGCGACGGCGTGCCTTCATTGACCGACGTGCAGACGAACGCATCGAGCGAGCGATACCACGCGCCCATAACCTCGCGGCTGACTGGGTTTTCGTGATTGCGGGTATTTACCGACCAGTCCCAGTCCGGCCTTGCCTCCATCATGGGCCGCAGCACTTCGTCGTGCCCTTTGACTGTGTGGATGCCTTTGATGTTCGCGCACCACCCAACGCGGAACCGATCATCGCGCGGCCCGCGATCTCCGTCCGGCCGGAAAACGGTGTCGTTGACGCCGCTCGGAATGAGGTGCGACTCGTTCGCCATCGGCTGAACCGCCTTGAATATTTTCCGATTGACACAGATGGCCGCGTCAAACCGTTTGAGCCGTTCCCTCGCCCGCTTCGCATTTCTCGCTTTCGTCACGATCCAGGTATTCCAGTCGTCCGGATCAAGCCGTTCATAACACGGGCCGTTGCTCGTCACCAGCGTTACCAGCCGCTTGACCTTGGCTCGCCGGTAGAGTTCAACGGGGGCCGCCGCCCACGAGAAATCGAAGACCGCATCATACTGGGCAAGCAGGTGAGGCTGTTTGCGAAACAACTTCACCGCGTCCATGAAGACGACGCCGACATCGATGCCATCCGGTGCAAACGCCTGAAGGTCTCGCGCACGGTATCCCCAGGTCCAGCCGGGGATGTCAGCTACGAGGAGTACGCTTCGGGTCATCGCGGTGCCTTTCGAGTTTGCGGATAATCTGCCGGAATTGACCTCGCAACGACCACCCTTCGGTATAGTCCCGTGTCGCCCGTTCAGCGATGGCAGCAAACCGGGGCACGGCCGCGTCTATTGCTTTCGGATCATCGAACCGGTCAACGAGTACGCAATTGTCAGCGGTCAACGGCGGGTTGATGTTGATGGTCCCTGCCTGCTGCACGCACGGAACGCCGAGAAGGACTGACTCCAGGAACCGGCTGCATTTCCATGTGTCCCCTGGCAACCCGAGCGACACCCGGCATTCGCTCAACCATTTGAGATATTCGCGGGGCGACAACTGCGGCAGCCCGTGCCCCGCCCATTTGAATTCGTAATGCGTGCCGAGCGTCGCAGCCAAGTCCTGCCGGACCGCCCACGGCTTCCCAACGAACCCGCCGTAACGCCTTTTCTTGGCGGCGCAATACTGCCGCCGGATCGGTGCAAGGTTGTCGTCGATGAACGCTCGCCACAACCCGTCGCGGTGAATCAAGTCAAGCACCCGCTCGTGCGGCAGCCAGGGGGCGCTGATGATCTTCCGCCGCGTGATGGGCTCGCTTTGCAATACCGCTTCGCACCATGCTCGCGGGCGGTTGTCCGTGAAGTCCCGCTGCCGCTGAACGTAGCTGATGATGGCCGCGCCGTGTCTCGCAAGGTGTGCGTCGTCTGCACACCCAAGGGATTCCTTGAAGTAGACTCGCGGCGCGAGGGCGTGAGGGATCAAAACGCAGGGCTGATTGAGGGTCGTGGCGTGCGACATAAAATATCCGTCGATCTGCCCGAACGCGAACAGGTCTTCCTCGCCGCCTTCCAGCACATCCATACGGCCGACGGTGTCGTTCACGAATGGGATCTTGAGCACGCGGTCGAATTCCGGGTTTCGGTTGGCCGGGTTGTGGATCGTGACCGCATGCCCTTCGCTTTCGGCGATGGCCGCCATGTAAGCGAGCCGCCGCGTTTTGCGGTTGATAGCCTCTTCGTTCTCCCGCCACACCGCCAAATTGAATACCAGTCGCATCAGGTCAAGCCCAACCGTTGGAGGAAATGGGAGAACTGCCCTTTGAGTGACCAGCCCCGGAGATACGACACGTCGGCGGATGCGACAATTGCGTCGCCCCGCGTATCCAGGGCGTGCCGGATGAAATTCCCGTCGGCGAAGTCGTCAACCATGATACAGTTGTGGGTTGTCAGCGGTTCAGATAGTGGAATTTTACCACGCATGCAAACCAGCGGAACGCCCATCAAAACCGACTCGCTATGGCGGCTGCATTTCCAGGTGTCGCCAGGGAGGTTCAAGGATGCCCGGCACGAGTCCAGCCACCGCAAATAGTCGCCAGGGGATAGCTGCTTGCCGCGAAAATCCAACCGCTCCGGTGCGTCGATCTGCGGTGTAATTTCATCCTGCGGAAAATGCCCCGCCGCCCACTCGAAGATGTAGCCCGCCCCGCACCGCTTGGATATGTCCGCGCGGTGGTTCTGCTTCTGACCACGGAAACCGATCAACCGCGTTTTGCCATCCGGTGAACGGTGCAGGTTGCGGATCGTTTCGAGGTCGTCGTCAAGGTACGCCTCGGTCAGCCCGTGCGCGTCCAGGTATTCGAGCATGACTTCATGCGGCAACCACGGCACGCTAACGATTTGATTGTCCCAAGCCCTCGCCCCGGTTGGATTCGGATTCCGCCACCAGTCCTCTTCGCGGTAGGTGTAGGACACGATCAGCGCCGCCCGTTTTGCAAGGTGCCGATCATCCCGCAATTGCAGCCGCGACTTGAACGCAACGACCGGGCACCGCTGCCGGGTCATCTCGTTTTGGCAATGGTCGCAGAGGTACAGGTCTGCACCGCAGTCCCCGGGACCGGCACCCGGCAGGTCTGCAATGTGGCTAAGGAACGGGTACGACTTCACGCCGTTCGTGTCTTGAATAACGACGCTGTGCCCGGCCCGCTTGGCGACTATGGCCATATAAGCCAGCCGCCGGGTCTTGCGAATTTGCGGGCGGCCCGTGCGGGCGACGTAGAGGTTGACGGCGACCTTCATGGATTGAACTCGCGGTGCTGGTTGATAAATGGCCAGGGGTCAGTCTCCCTGAGCCGTTCCTTGTTTGCCTCGACTTTTTCGTGCGGCCATTCCCACCACGCTATCTTGAGCAGTTCCACGATGGCATCATCGCTAAAGCGGAACTTGATGATGGCCGCCGGGTTGCCGCCGACGATGGCATACGGCGGCACGTCCTTCGTCACAACGGCCATCGACGCTACAACGGCACCGTCGCCAAGGGTGGTGCCGGACATGATCGTCGCACCCATCCCGATCCACACATCGGAACCGATCAGCACGTCGCCGTTGCCGTAGCTTCCCGGCTCATTGATCGGTGCGCAAGCGACACGTTGATAGAAATGATTGCCGCCCAGAAATACGTTCACGTCGGATGCGATGCAGGTGTAATTGCCGATGCGACATTTCCCGCCGTCACGCTCAAACAGCGTACGGAACCGCTGGCACACATACCCGCCCCGGCCCCGCGTATATTCCGACTTCGGCTCGATGTTCTCAGGTAGCATTTAGTGCAGCCCTCACCTTCCGTTCCGTGGTGCCGTGCCATGTGTCCTCGTATCCGCCCCCCGCAACACTGCCATTCTGGTCGTGCAATTGTCCGACGCGGGACGCACCCCGCATGAACGCAACGAGTTGTGAGAAGCTGCTTCGCGTGGAGCCGACTACCCAGTGCGTATCACGCAGCAAGTAGAGGTCCGCCGCCCATTTGATGATCCCCTCCTGGTCGTAGCGGTACGACTTCTGCTGCATGTGAACAGCGCCGCCGAAACACGCCTTGACGGCTCCTTCTGTTTCCTCGCAGTCGGCAGACACAACAAAATGCACGGCCGGTTGTAGCTTGCGGAGGTCCGACATTCGCCCGAGAAACCAGTCGAGCGGTTGCGTGTGTTTCTGCCGGTTGTGGTTGCGGATCACCACGCCGACAAGCGGGACGCCTTCAAGGATGTCTACCGCCGCGATGGCTTCCGCGAGAGCAGCGGTCGGCTGCAATTCGTTGAGGTAGTCGCCTATCGGACGCCTGAAATATTCCACCCATTCAGCAATGTGGCAGGTGCGATACCGGAGGTTGCCCGCACTACGCAAGTCGCTGTTCAAGGACGATGTCCAATGTGACGTATCGCCGTGTATTTCCACATAGGGATGCTGCCAGATGTCGTCCATGTTGCACGGGAATTTGCCCGCGTCCTCCGACTCATCCAGATGCGGCCAATGGATGATGAGTTGCCGGTCCGTTGCGCGACAAAACGCAATCGCCCCGATCACCGCACGCATCCGGCTTGCCAGCCTGCTGTTGACTTGCAGTCGTAATCTGCTCACCTGTAATGCCCTCGCTTTCTGCTTTGCGGCGGTGTGTCGCCATAGAAACGCTCGACGTAAACCGCTTCCGTTTCAAGTACGGCTTCCTTCAGGTCGAGCGTCCATTCCGGTTCGTCCCACAGCGTTTTGTTCGGCCACCCGATGCCGACCAAGTCCTCCTTTGACACGTCCGCGCCGATAGTCTTCGCCACCGTCGCGAGGTCGTCGAGCAATGTTTCCTGCGTGCCGACAAGGTCCACGATTTGCCAACCCGGCGGGCCGATGTAGTGTTGCGCCAAGTGCGACAGGAACCCCGGTGCCCTGCTGACCACATTGCGGATGAACAGATCGAATTCGCCATTGTTTGGTCTGCACGCATCGAGCGGCTGACACGGATGCCATCCGCCGTCGCCCCACGCCCGCCACCGCGTCCAGCCACGCCGCTTCATCAACGCCATGTTGTATTTCCACCACGAGGCGTACCATGCCAGCGGATGCCGGACGACGGTGAACATGTAGTCGGGGGTCGTTCGCAACTGGACCGGCAGAAGGTGGCGTTGCTCGCACCCCTTCTCCCCGACCGGGTTGTGCGTGCCGCCGTCGATCAACCGGGCCATGCCTTCAACGACGTGGCCGCCCGTCTTCGGGATGTGGATAAACGTCGCCGTTTGCTCTTTTCCGTTGAGCCGACACGTCATGCTATCCTCCTGTCAGGCTGCGGGCCACGCCCATGCCCGCTCGTTTGTTTCTATTTGCACGTTGCGGGTTGTGGCGAGTTCGTTCACTGCCCGCTTGACGCCACTGAGCCGCCAGTCATCCCCGACGAGTTGCACGCCCGGGAATAACTCCAAGCACGCCGTCACGTCCGCCCGCACGTCCGGGTATTCGTGGCTCGCGTCAACGTAGATCAGGTCCGGGCGCAAGCCAGCGTCAGCACACGCCAAGAGCCCACTGACGGTCAGCATTTTAAGCGGCGCGATGCGGTCCCGATGCCCCCAGCAGATCGTGCGGAAGCGGTCGAACATCCGGTCGTGGTATTTCAGATGCTCACCCGTCCGCAATTCAGGCGAGCCTTCATCGCTTTCCATCCAGTGGTCAACGCAGACGACACGCACTCGGGGGAACCGCGTCAGCAGCATATTCGCAGACCGCCCGAGCCACGTTCCGAGTTCGATAACAGTCATCCCGTCACGGCAGTGCCGCAGTAGCATATCCCGCGTGCCGTCGGATAACCACCCTCGGTGCTTCCCGCTGTCAATGTTCGGGCACGCAGCCGGCCACAGGAACTTCGCTCGCAATTCTTCCCATGCAGTCATCGTCTTGCCTCCAGGCAAAGGCTTATCAGTTGGCCGTCAATCGCCGCCTTGGATTGGTCGTCGAATTCGCAGAACGGTTTGTCTTGGAAACCGTTGTCGTGGAATGCTATACCTGCCCTCGGGAAGCCCGCATCCTCAAACACACCCATCAGCATTGATCTGTTATACGCCATCCGGTGGTATATTGTCCCGCCGTTACACGGACGCCGACCGTACAGCGGACCGATGATGCGACGCAAAGCAACGCCGCCCTCAATATACAATTCCGCCAACTTCCCGAAGTTCGGCACCGAGACTCGCACCGTGCCGCCGTCGCACAAATATGCCCGCCACCGCGAGAGCAAACCCACCACCTCGTCGCGGTTGAAGTATTCGAGGAAGTGCGAGGCGTAGATCATCGACGCGCTCGCCCATGCGGTCGGAAGCACCCATGCATCGTGACCGTCAAGGCCGGGAATGCTCTTGTCCGCGTCAACGTGCAGCCAATCGTTGCCGAAGAACCGCATCCCGCAGCCGACGTGGATCTTCACCGACCCATTGGGTGGTTTCGCCATTTCTTTCTCCTCGCTATCGCTTGCTCAAACACCTCGAAGAACGCGGGTGCCGTGTTGTGATACCCGTATCGGGTTTCAATTTGCTCCCTGCCAGCCACCGACATCCGACGACCAGCCCGCTTGGCTCGGCGAACCCCGCCAAGCAGATCCTTCACCGAGTCCGGTTCGATAAACACGCAATTGTTGCAATCGTCCCCCCACTGCATGATGTTCCCGCCTCGCGTACTGACAGCCACGCATCCGCACGCCACGCCTTCACTGATCGTGTTCGGGGTTGCTTCGTAGTCTGGCGGTGCAACGCTCAAAATGTAGCGGCCGGAATTGTACCACTCGACCATCTGCTGCGCGTTGAGCCGCGGCGACGGCGACACGATCCGGCATTCCAACTCGAAGCCGTGTGCTGCCAACCGCTCCGACGCAAAATGCAGCGTCCGCCAACCCTTCGCGAGATGCTTTGACGCCGACGAACACCACAGCGCCCTGTTCGGCCTTTCAGACCACGGGACGGTCGGACGGAATACCTCCGTGTCGACGCCGTTCGGGATGAAGGTGCAGTTGTCGGCATTGCCTCGGGTCAGCCACCCTGTCAGGTTGTTGACGATCACCGCATCGACCTTCGCCGCGAGGGTCCGCAACATCCCTTCCCGCCTCTGTGCTGTGCAGTTGAATGACGCCACGAGCGCCGACTGCTTTGCCTGCCGTGCCCGGATGTGGTTTACCAGCGTCCAGTCCAGAAGGAAGATCACGTCGGTCGCGAGGTCCGCCGTCCCGTTCTTTACGTCTTCCCACGAATACGCTCGGACGATGTACGGTGGCTGAACGTACTTGCACAACGCCATTGCTCGACGGTGGTAAGCCCAATCGGGAACGTCGTAAATGATCGACACGGTCACGTTGCGGCCAGCAATTCCCTGCATCGTTTTCGCGCCTCCTGGGTCCATTGTTTATTGTGCGGCGTGTAGTGTAAAGCTGGTTCTTCGCCAGCACCGGGCAGGGCGTGGACGTTCGCCGTAAGTTCGACGTGATACCGCCCGAGCATGATCGAGAAAATGCGATCCGCCTTCCTGACGAACAGTGGGTCGGGTCCGTGTTTGGCGAGGTACGGCTTGAACGCGGGGCCGATCCATCGGCGGTCAAATACGCTGCCCCACCCGAGCATAATGTCGTTGCCGCGAGGGCCGCACGCGATCTGCGCTTGCGTTGCCACCTTGCCGTTCCGACGTTCGTAGAAAACGCCGGCCACCAACTCCTTGCCTTTGCGTTGATCGAACTCACTGAGCAGTTCCGCCCAATTGTTGACAACGTAGTCGTCGTCTTGCGTTGCGATAATGTCGCACGCTGCCCGCTCGGCCGCCACGAACCGGCCGTATGGCCCGACGTTCCAAGGGGAGTCGTAGACGGAAACTTTTGGGCATTTCCAATTGTTGTCGTAGACCTTGTGCGGAACTTCATGGTCGTTGTTCCAGAGAATGACCTGCGAGAACACGCCTTGCTTCCCGACCGCCTGCAATATCGGCTTGATGTTCTGGGGTCGCCGGTATGTCGGGATGACCAATGTTGCTTTAACCCCTCGTGGCATAGTACGCCTCCTTCGCCGCTTTGCAGACCTGCTTGATCTGCTCCGCGGCCAATCCAGGCCCGGACGGCATGAACACCGTGCATTCCGCAAATTTGCGGGTGGGCGAGTTGATGTCCTCGGCAATCGGTCCGCCGCAATATCGCGCCCACAGATTGTCGGTCAATACCGGATAAAGTTTTTCGCACACGATGTCGCGGCAACGCATCTCTGCAACGAACCGATCTGCATGCCCGCAACTCCAACACATCACCTGCGGCATCCATCCAACAGAAACGGGCAGTCCTTGGCCGCGGAGCGATGCGGTGTAGTTGGTGTAATACCGCGTCCATCGCTCATCGACTTGCGGTAGTTGCGACCGGACCATTGCAGCCCGGATGTCGTCGAGCCGCAGGTTGTTTCCGACCTGTACAGACCTTCGGGTCTGTCGCCACCCGCAACCGCCGTGGTCGCAATAGTCACGGACAAGGCGGGCAAGCTCCGAGCTATCCGTCAGGATCGCCCCGCCTTGTCCGCACGTCACCCATTTCGTTGCTGCGAACGACAAGACGCCAGCGTGCCCCAGCAACGGTTCGCGCTTCGGTCCGAGCGAACACGCCATGTCCTCAAGCAGGAGCATCCCGTGGGGTAGCCGGTCCAAAACTTCCTCAAGCCCAGACGTTGAACCGTTGTGGCGAATGAAGACAAGCGCGTCGTATATTGCCGGGTCAATTCCCGCGACTTCATCAGGGTCGACGTTCGCGCTTTCGTTCACCTCCACCGTCCCGAGCCGCCACCCTTGGTCGACAGCCGCTTCGGCCGCAGCGAAGTATCCGTACCTCGGAACGCACACGGCGGGGGATTCGATGACCGGCGTGAGTGCCCGAAACAGAACGTGCAGCGCGGCGGAACCACTGACCGTACAAACGCAATGCCTGCATTCGTACCTGCTGGCAAGTGACGCCTCCAACTCGCGAACCAGAGGCCCCGGTCCGATGTGCCGGGTCGTTATCGCGCTCGTGACGGCAAGCAGCGATGCTTGTGGCAGATCAGGCGTCCACAGTGGGATCAGTTCGGGCATCGTCGATCATCTCCTTGTCGCGTTCGCGTCCTGGGTACGGGCCAACCTTGAATTCGTAGACGCACGAATCTTCATTGAGCTTGTAGGCGTGGCCGCCGTCGAGCATTAGGACCATGTCGCCAGCCCCCAGTTCGCACGAGGCGATCCTCTTGCTGTTCGTGTCGTAGAACGTGACGCCGACCCGACCCTTGATGACAACCCACACCTCGGCCGCTTTCTGCACGCCGCGATTATGCGGCAGGTGTTTGTGTGCGCCATAGCTGCGGCCTGCGCACTCGTTGATTGTCGCCGCCTGGAGGGCCGCCGCGTGGTCGGTCAAATTGACGCGGCCGGGGCAGCGTTCCATGTCCCAGCGGCGGTTGACGATTGCGAGTAGCTTGCCGGGAGTCGCCCGGCTTTTCACTTCCCATCCCATTTCAGTACCTCCTGCCAGTGGTTGACGATCTCTTCGATGATCTCCGCGAACTGCCGCGTCGGCGTCCACCCCAGCAGTTCCTGCGACTCGGTGCTATCGCCTCGCAGAAATTTGAGTTCGTCCGGCCGCATGAACTGCGGATCTTGCTGGACGTGCAGCCGCCAGTCAAGGCCGAGGGGCCGGAATGCCAGCGCGAGAAGGTCGCGAATCGAATGCGACGTGCCCGTTGCGATCAACCAGTCCCTCGGTGTTTCATAGTCCAAGATCAAGTCCATCGCCTGGACATAGTCGGCCGCGTGCCCCCAGTCCCGCTCGCTGTCCAGGTTCCCCATCCACAGCGTTCCGTCGCCTTTGCCGTTGGCGATCTCGACGGCCCGCTTGCAGACTTTCGCCGTCACGAAATTCGATCCGCGCCGAGGCGACTCGTGATTGAACAGGACGCCGTTGCAGGCGTGCATTCCGTATGCTTGCCGGTAATGCCGGACCAGATGAAACGCCGCGAGTTTCGCGCACCCGTACGGACTGACCGGTTGCATCGGAGTCGTGAGCCGCTGGAACCCATCGTCGTCTACCGAGTTGCCGAACATCTCCGAAGACGACGCTTGATAGAACGACGCCTGCGGGACAACGGCACGACAGGCTTCGAGCATGTTCAGCACGCCTACCGCATTCACGTCGAACGTAAAGCGTGGCACATCAAACGACACACGAACGTGCGACTGGCTCGCCAAATTGAATACGCGGTCGGGCTTGAATTCCCGCAACGCCCGAACCAACGACGGCGGGTCGGTCAGGTCGCCGTAGGTCGTGCGGATGAGTTCTTGCTCTTCAAGGAAAGCGATCCGCGTTGACTGATGTTCCGGTGTGCTGTTGCGGCGGACGATGCCGCACACGGCCTCCCCTTTCCCGATCAGATGTTCCGCAAGATAGCTGCCGTCTTGGCCGGCGATGCCAGTGATGAAATTGACGCGCCGCCGGTTCGTCATTTCCACAGGCGTCTCCATTTTCGTTCCCATTTCCTTCTTCTCCTTTGGCTGCTTTCCTGCGACCCAAACAACGTTCGCATGGGCCATGAATATCTTACCGCCAAGAACACAGCGAGTTGCAGCGACTCTACTGCCGCCCGCAATGTCCGCATTTGGCCCGTCAGGGTTTCCTGCTGGTCGCAAGGCATCGCTATTCCTCCAGGGTAATGCGCCGGGTCGAGTTGACCGGGCTCTGCGGTTTCGGTGACAACGGCCCGTCAGCCCCCGCGCTGCCCATGACAACCGGCGGCCTCCATGACGGAAGGCTATGGCTTGCCGCCCAACTGTATTTGATCGCGTCGATGAGGTCATCATGCAATGGCGACGGCACGGCCGATTGAACGGGAGGTATCTTCCTGGCGGCCTCTGCGAAGTTCTGCATCGCCTTCGCGGCTTCAGCCGCAGTGGCGCTCGTTGACCGCACCGCCTTGCTCATCAGGTCCACTGCGGTCGTTACATTGCTTGTTGAAAACGTGCCGCCCGGTTTCGCGGGATCAACTCCAGACACATGTACTTTCAGTGTCATTGCTATTCCTCAAGGCTGATTCTCCGCTGCGCCGACATCGGCGATGGAGGTTTGATTTTGACGGGCGGCTTGTAGACCCCGGTGCGGATGTCCTCAGTCAGGTTCCCGGTCGTCGTGTATTTTGCGGGTATCGTAAGGTGCTTCAACGGCTTCGGCTTCGGCTCTGGTGCTGGCGCTTCGACGCCGAACTGCGGAAGGAAATTCCCGATATCCATAAGGTGCCCCGGTGTCGGTGTCAGCCACCCGCAGGCAAGGGACCGAAGCCGCAGCGTGGCAGTGCAATACGCCGAATCAAACCCGGTGTTTATGCTGTACTCCGAAGCGACGAAATTGCCGGTCACGCCGTTCAGTTGGGTGGAGTCTTGGAAATCCACGGCCACGGCCTGCCCGAGCAGTCCCTCAAGCGCGACCTCCCATCCGACGTTGTGCCACGGCACGAGAATATCAAGGTCGATGGTGATCGTCGGTGCCAGCAAGAGAGGGCTGGCGATGCCGTTCGGTGAATACATCGACACGTCCGGTTGCTCGGTGTCCAAAGCGGCGCTTTCGATCTCGGCTGCGAACAACGTGGGGAGCGCACCCGAATTCAGACGGCATCGAAGCGTTTGCGATTGGACAATGTGCGATGCCATCATTTCCTCCAGCACGCGAAGACCGGGGAGCGTCGCCAAATTTCAATCAATCCGGACGCTTGCGACGCCGCTTGCATTACCCGTTGATAAACGTATTGGTCGCGGTCCGTGCCGGTTGCGTTGTCGTAGATAATGATGCTGCCGCCATCGATCAACCGCGACCGCATCCAGATAAACGCCTCGGCCCACGCTTCGGCCAACTCCTCGCAGAACCGCCACCGCTGGGCCTTCGCGTCATGGTTGACGTGATGCGGCTCGCCCGTCAGGAAATTCGAGTACGACTGCGCCCACGAGCCCTGCGAGTTGAACAGGGCGACGCTATTCTCGCCAGGGAAGTCGCCGCCAACCAGCGATTGCCAGCCGGTATAGGAAACCGGAAGCCGTTGCCGGTGGTGCATTAGCCGCGAGAGGTTCCAATAGTCATCGCCCATTCCATCCTCACCGCTCGGCGGTTCGACGCCCATCACCGGACACCCGGAGTGGAGACAGAGTTCAAGGAATTCGCCGGGGCCGGGGCCGATGTCGAACACCACGCCCGGCGTCCCGTTCTTCACGAATGGGCACACGGCCTCGATGTAGTCCGCCTTGGCCTTCAGTCTCGCGGCGCGGTTGTATTTCTTCCGCATGTACGAGGTCGATGCCGCCTCCTCATAGTCACTGAGCCACTGCCGGGATGGAATTTCAAGCAGATCGAGTTCTGGGGTCATAGCCGATCAATTCTAGCATGGCTTTCCGAGCTTCCGTGACCCGGGCACGGTGCCCTGGTTCGCGATAAATTGCCTCATCCCCCGTCGCGCCCGGCAGGAGTTCAAAGTCAGCGGGGATGATCTCGTGCCGCCGCCGGAGCCCTATTGAGAATACCCGATCTGCTTTTGACTCCAATAGGCCATCGACCCCATGCACGGAAACCCACGGCCGAAACGCCTCGTCGATCCACCTCCGATCGAACGCCGCCCCCCACCCCAGCAGCACCTCCTGAGCGTCACCCCAAACCAGCGAGCGGTGCAGCTTGGCGTGTCCAGGCGGCATAGCGGCAACGATCCGCAATGGGTCGCGGCAGAAGGCGGCGAGGATCGCATCCCAGTTGCGTGGCTCGTTGTCGTCGTCGCAGGTCAGAATCAGATCGTTGCGAGCAATTCGGGCGGCCTCGAACCGCCCCCAAGTCCGGGCGTTTCGTGGCGACTGAATCACGCGGACCTCCTGACGCCCCCACGGGCCGACCGGCAGGACGCCGGAATTGTCCCAGATCAACACCTCGTCGACCGCCGGGATTGCCAGCAGCCCCCTGGCAATCTGGGCAAGATTTGCGGGCCGAGCCCAATTGAGGAGCACGCCCGTCACCCCGGAACCTGCTAGGGTCGAAGGAAACCCGTTCATCTTGGCCGCCCTTGCGTTCAAATGGTCCGGTTGAATATCCAACACGGGAACCCGTTCGAGCTGTCAAACAGCGTTTACGGGCGTTCTGACGGGGGGAACGATAACCACTTCCCCGCCCGGCGGGCTGGCGTCTTGGCGTTCCAGTCTCGCCGCCGGGTGGAGGCGTCCCCGATGTGCTCCACGAAACCGGGGCAGTGCTGAACCCACGGGAGTTGTTTTTCCCGGCAGAACCGGCCGAGCCATATCTCCGTCATGGCCAACGCCCCTCGGCCTGGACGTGCCAGCAAGAGGCGGCGAGCAGATGCGGCTGGCAGGACAATTGCCAAGGCGCCGTAGCATCGTCGAGGCAGATCGTCGCCAACAATTTCAAACCAGCCTCTCGGCCGATCCCGCTGCGTAAATTCTGAGGTGTAAAGCGACAGGACGCCCGGCTGTTTGCCAACCGTCGGCCATAGCTGCGGCTCCAGCCACGCCCGCAGGTCGCGGCAAACGTAGATGTCGTCCTGGAAGATCAGGTAAGCGTCTGCGGCTGGCCGCTTTGCAACCATCTCGCCTACTGCTCGGAAGAAGTTGGGCCATGGCCCCTTGGCGACCGTGCTTTCGCTCGCACGATGCGTTGCCGGGACCGGGGAGCCCGGCTCACTGTAAACCGTTGGCGATTCCCAACCCGCCGCAGCGATAGACTGTAGAGTTGTAGGCAGGTAATTGGCACCATCGCGAAGCGACGTTGTAACGCCAACTGACCAACGAAAGCGGCCCATCGGTTCACGGTTCTCCTCCAAAATGATACTGCCCTCGCTCAATTGTCGGCGCGTCGTGCTCGGCAACGAGCGACGCCGCATGGTCATCGTAGAGTTCCGCAGACGATCCGCCCTGCGTGCTGTTGAGGTGGCTCAAGTTCCGCAACCGCTCCAGGTCAACCGGCAGGTCATCCTCCATTCGCTCCAAGCGTATCACGTCACCGACCTCCGTACCATCCGCCCACTGCCACCACTCGTGCTGCGGGCGGGTGAAGTCGAACCGCAGCCGCTTCCGGTGAGCCTTTCCAGCAACCGCCAACGCCACCCACTCGCAGGACGGTGGCCAGTCGCATCGCTCTCGCAGGAACCGCCAGATGGAGGCGTACCGATCCCACGGGTTGCGGATGATGATGAACGGCCGCGACCGCTCGAATAGAGATCGCGGCACGAAGTCTCGCTTGACCAACTCGCGGGGCTGGTAATGATGGCAGGCCAAGATCGGTCCACCGTCGAGCGGATATTGCGTGATGACTGGCTTGGCGGCGCTGTACGGTTCACGGATCAGGATGTCCTGACCACGAGAAGCGAGGCGAGTATGCAGCGACGTTCCGCCAGTCCGTGGTATCCACACCCAAAGCCTACGACCACCGGCCATCAGGACAGCCCCCATCTATCTGCGGGTTTGGGGTTCGTGCTTCGCCCACCCGCCGTGAGCGACAGTAAAGCCCGCGTTGAGTACCTTCATGCTGAACGCAGAGCAAATGCAGCCTCGAATGTTGCACCCGTCGTCCGTGTAATCCCAAGCAAACCACGGAGGCTTGATACGCTCCAGAACGGAACGGTGGCACCGCCACAACGCACAGTGCATCGACGACGCCGGACCCCATGTCGTTTCATGTGAGAATTCACCTTCGTATTCGCAGCCGACAACGTCGGCGTCGATTTCCAGGAACGGCGCGGTCTGCCTCGGGTTCGGCCGAATGTCGTTGTCAGCAAAAATGAACTGCTCCGCGTTCGTCTTCAACGCGACGTGCTTGATCCCGTAGTTGTACGCGCAGCAGATGTCGCGAAACATGCCCGTGTGCGTTCGCACCCTTTCCCGGGGAATCCCGACAGCGTGCAACCACTCGATCAGGTCAAGTGTGACCAGATTGTTCGGGTACGCGAGAATGACGGCGATGGTTTTCTCGGGGTCAAACCGCATTTACTCGAACCTCTCGATGATGAAAAGGGCATAGAAGTTTGGCCTGTTGTCCGTCAGGTCGTGCGTGTCGTGCGCCTTGAAGTCGGCATCCCCGCCAGCGGAGTCAATGCCGTCAGTCGTCGATCCAGTAACCCACATCCATACTTGCGTTCCGGCTTCCTCTACGACCGAAACCGCGCACGACCCGTCGTGGTGGTGCGCAGTGTGGTCTACGTGGTCGGTGTGATTGTTGGTGGCACCCGTTCCGTCCTTCCCGTGATAATCGTATCCGCCCGTGGCGGCTAGGGCATATTCATTCTCCCTCGCCCCTTCCGTCCAGACGCCAGCGCCGACGGGGAATTTACCTTTGAGTGCCGCTAACACCCGCCACCCCTCGGGGATGCTCGCCTCCGAGGCGTTCCACATTTTCACCGTGCCGATTTTGTCGTCCATGTAATCGGTCACGCAGACGCGGATCAGCACGTCGCTTTCGTCCTTCGACCAGAGGTAGCCGATGACTGCGTCTGCAAAGATGCACGGGTCGCCCGACATCCCGTTGGCGTCGTGCGGAAGCTGAACGTAGAATGCGTCGCCCGTTACACCGGTGCCGTCTGCGTCGCAGTTCTTGCAGGACACTTGACTCCCGGACCAGTCGGATTGCGCTTTCGCCCATCGTATCAGCGGTGTACTGTAGTCCGAGTCGCAAGTGTAAGCTCCGCATTCAGATTCCTCGTAGGCGATCACGTCGCCAGTGGCAACGGAATGCGTAAACCAGTCGCGCTCCGGCAACACCACGTCGATGGTCGTTTCTGTGTCCGGGCTGGCCCCGAGGCAGTCGTCACATGGATTGATCTGAACCCACGGACAATCATGCGACACGTCTGCGTCGGCAGACGCCTGCGTGGCTTTACCCCATTGCACCGTGCCGCCGGGTGCCCCGCAGAGGAAGACGTACCTCCCCAGCCTGTCGTCCCACTGCGCTTTGAACTTGTCCCCGGCGGAACCGCTAAATTTGTAATTCGCGGCAGCCGCCTCGTTGTAAACCGTAATCGGCGACGAATAGGATGCAAGCGGATTGTAGCCGTCCCAGTAACGATCGACGGTGCAAGACTGGCTTGCGTCTGTCGTCGCCATGTCGTAACTGAGCGTCACCTTGATGAACTGGGCAATCATGTCCATCTCGACGATTTCCCAGCGGCGGGAGTCAGGCATGTACTTGGCGAAACCGTCGGCCCCCGTTTGCCCGCCGAGCGTCGCTGGTTTGCTGAATTTGCCGAGCATGTCCCAAACGGTGAATTCGACTTCCGGCTTCCCCGTCCCCGACGTTTCATAAACCGCGCCATCGCCGTAAAGCAGTTTCGCAGTCGCGGAACCATCTAGCGACAAGGCCGCTGTCAACTCGAATCGCCACAAGTCCATTGGCGGCGTTATCATCTCCCATCGACCGGTCTGCGGGTTCAGCCCGGCATAGACTCGCGAACCGATCCCGTGCGGGAAAATGCCCCCTCCGATCCCGGCCGTGTCGTGGATGTTCGTGGGATGATAGAGCGTTGCGGTGCGCGGGCCGGAGCTGCCGTCAAGTGTGTATTTCCAATCGCCGTGCAGCAGGAGTGCTTTTGCGTTCTCTGCCCGCATGCAGTCGGGGTTGTCCGCGTCAACAATTGCACCGACCCCAATCGTGCCCGGCCGCTTCATGGCCTCCGTGAGTTCAAATAAGCCGAATTTCCAAGTCGACGCCGCACGAATGACCGTGCCTGCCGGGTCGCGGCGAATCGTGATACCGTTTTCGCCCCGCATGTTTCGGAGCGATTCAACCTCGCGGGCGACGACATTCCAGTCGTTCTCCGCGTACAGCGGCATCCCAACGGCTTTGTGCTTGTCGAGTTTTCGGCCTTCGGCCATTACGCCATCCTAAACAGTGCTTGCAGGTCAGCGGTCTCGTACATGTAGTTTCCGGACGTTTTATTCTTCGGCTTGTCCCACTCGGTGGCCGATCCGGCGCGGTAGGTATGCAGCCAGCCGTACGTTACGCCGTCAATATCAACGGACCGTTTGAGGAAAGTCATCGTCAACGTGTAGAGCGACGCCCCTTCATCGGTGAACTTGCGCTGAACCTGGGCACCGGTGAACAGCATCGTTTCGGCCTTGTGCCCTGCCCACACCCCCGCGTTGATCTTCCCCCGCATTTCTTCTATGTCCGTCCACGGCGGGTCGGTTACGTTCGTCCATGTCATCCGGTAGGTGGAGGTGTGAATCAGCTTGCCAGCATCGACGCCGTCGAGCGGCTTGCCGTCGCTGTCCCATTCAAGCGCGTGGTCGGGCAGCGTCAGCATTTCAACGCCCATATCGACGTCAATCGAAAGCTCCGTCCCCTCGGGAGTTTCCGGCTTTTCCTCGCTGCTGTCATCGGCGTTTATCAGTTCGCCCTCGTAGGAAATGACAGCCTTCGCGCCGTTCTCGTAATTGCTCCCTGTCCCGTGCGGCGGATCGTCAATGAACGGCTCGAAATCAACCCCGGTGACAACGCACCACGTCCACACCGGATGGCGGACCTTCCAGTTGACCGTATAGCCGACGCCAGCGGTGAACGCCGAGCCCATCAACTCCGTGATAAACGCCTGGATGTCCCCCCATCCCAGCTTGACCTCACGGGTCGCGGTCGCGCTGTCTTCGCCGACATGCAACTTGTCGGAAAGGATGTCGCCAGAAACAGCCATAATCGCTCCCGATTATTGCAACAGGCCGCCCGCAGAACGGGCCAGCCCTTTTAGTGTGGTCACGGTGGCCTTGACGCCCGCGTTGATGTCAATCAACTGCTTGTTGCGTTCCTTGTCCATCGGATTCTTCGGTTTCAACGAGGTCTGAATATGCTTGGCGAAGTCGGCCGCTGCCATGATCTGCGATTGTCGCATCGGCTCCGGCGGGGCGAGTGCTTTCTTCGCCGCTGCCCTGGTCATGCCGCCACCAGCTTGCGCAGCAGAAACACCAATGCCCGTCAATGTAGTCCCAAGGCCAGACATGAGCGAATTGCCAAGGGCGTTGACTATAGGGCTGCTTTTGTCGCTCATCCGCAGCTTGATCGTGTCGATCATCTTCTGCCCGGCGTTCATGTACGGGCTGGCGATATTGCTTGCGGATTGCATCGCCGCGTCCATGCCCGTTTTCTGCTTTGGGATGAGCGATGTCCACCCGCCCTTGGACAGGTCCTTGAATGTCCTCTGCTGCTGTGCCGCAATCGCTTGCGCCAGATATTCCTTCGCGTTCCTGACGCCCCGCACCGACGTGCTCATATCTGCTCTCGCGCCCTTCGCCGCCGTGGCGATTGTCGCGTCGTCTGTAAACAGGCCGCCCATGCCTTCCCGTTGGCGAATAGCCGCCCGCCGCTTGGCGTCTTTCTGGCTCCAGCCGCCCTGGGTGATTGTTCCTTGCTGCCGCCGCGCCTGCCACCAATTGAGGTCGCTAACACGCCTTTCGTTTTGGTCCGCGAGCGACTCATTCATCTTCACCGATCTCTTCGCCGCATCGACGTGGGCCGGCGATCCCACCACGGTAGGGTCGTTTGCCATGTCCCGCTCCGAGGCCGACTCCTTTTTGACTTTGTCGAACCTGTTTTGCGAGTCCATGACCTCGTCAATTGCGTTCCGGTATCCTCCCAGCAATTTGATCTGTGCGTTAAGCGCGTCGCCAAATGACTCCCCCTTCGCCTTCGCCCGCATCCACGCCGTGGCGAGAACGCCCACTGCCGTAGCAAGCGCCATAATCCCCATCGTCACCGGTCCACCCGCTGCTGCCCCGACGGCGGTTAGGGCCGAGACCATAGACAACAGCTTGGCTCCAATTACAACTGCCGCCAAGGCCGACCCGAGCCGCACAAGCACTTCAACGAATTTCGCTATCCCGTCATTGCTCTCGGTCATCGCGCTGGCCAGTGACGTAATCCTCTCCGCCAGCTTTGTGAAAAACGGAAGCGTTTTTTCGCCAACGGCAATCAGCAGCCCCTCGAATGCTGACTTGAGTTTCGTTATCTGGCCGGACAGCCCTCGCATCTGAACATCGGCGATCCGCTTGGCGGTGCCGCCCGCGTCCTCAAGAGCGCGTTGATAATCGCGGACCGCGTCCCCTCCTTGGCTGAGTAATTCAAGCAGGGCAGGCCCGGCCCGTTGGCCGAACGCCTTCATCATCAGCATCATCTTGTCGCCTTCGCCTTTACCCGCCATCGCGGCATTAAGATCGTCGAAAATGTCGGCCAGCGGACGCAGCTCACCGAAAGCGGTCTTGGTTTCCACGCCAAGCGATTTGAAGACCTTAGTTGTTTCAGGCGTTGCCCCGGATAGCTTCGACATGATTCCACGCAACGCGGTCCCGGCCATCCCGCCTTGCATTCCCGCATTGCTCAAAACCTGAATTGCTGCGGCAGTTTCCTCCAGGCTATATCCGGCAGTCTTGGCAACCGGGCCGACGTATTTCATCGCTTCGCCAAGCTGCACGAGGTCTGTATTCGATGTGGTAAATGCTTTTGCCAAAACATCGACAGCGTGCCCGAGTTCGTCCGCCTCCATTCCCATTCCGGCCATAATCTTCGCGGCGATGTCGGACGCGGTTGCAACGTCGAGTTGGCCAGCGGCGGCAAGGTCCAACGTCGCAGGCATGGCCCCGATAATCTTTTTCGCGTCAAACCCCGCCAGCGCGAAGTTGCCCATCGCGTCGGCTGACTGCCGGGCGGAAAACATAGTCGTGGCCCCGAGCTTTTTCGCCTGGGCAGACAGCGCTGCGAAGTCAGACTCCCCGGCACTGGTCAAAGCCAGCACACGATTCATCCCCTGCTCGAATGACGCGGCGGCATGAGTCGCAACCCCGAACGCACCAGCGCCGAGGAGTAGCCCGAGTTTCGCCTTCGCGGCGACCTTCTCCATCGACATCACGGCACCCTGGAACTGCTTGCGCGAACGCGACAGCCCCTTGGCGAATGCCTTGTGGTCGATGCCGATATACGCGAAGTATTCACCGATCTTGCTGGGCATCTTCCGCCCTCCGCCTAGCGGCCAATTGTTGCTCTTTTTGCATTTTCCTGATTCGCCCCTTCAGCCGCTCCTGGTATCGCTGCCGTTTGGCTTTGTTCCACTCGGTATCCCTCGCGGCTTGACTACGGCCGACCTTCCGGACGCGGGCGTCTGACGCCGTCATCGGATTGACCTTGTATCGGCCGCTCCCCAGTCTGTCGCGGCTCGACATCAAAACGCGAATCTGGTACATGGTCATCTGGCCGACCTGCTGTGGTGTAAATCGGTATTCGTCGGCCATGTAGCGGATGATGCGACGCCACGGAACTGCCGTATACGTCCGATCTGATTGCCCGTCCTCCACGGGCCAGTCTAGTTTCCCGCCAAGTCCTCACCGCTGGCCTTGTTCATCACCTCCGTGACTTTGTCGAGAACGTCGGCTTGCGCTTTCTGCCTGGCTTCTATCGGGCTGTCGGGGTTCTCGGCATTTTGTAGCTCGTCAACCAGCTTGTCGACCAGCGACAACAACCAGGACTTGACCTCCGACTCCGCGGGCGGGTCGGGGTTGTGCTTGACTGAAAGCCAGAATGTAAACGTCACGCCGTCGAGACTATTGCACCAGTCCCTCGCTTCGTCGCCTCCGACGCTCCGGTGTTCCTTGACCTCGTTAAAGGCCATCTGCAATAGCTGCTTTTGGGCTGCGGGCTGTCCATCGAACAATTCCATCTTCTCGCGAGCCAGGACGAACGGGTCCGGACGTAGCGATAGGATTCTCTGCTCAATTGCCGCCCACATGTCGACAACGCGGGGCCGCACCTCAAGCGTGCGGCCCCGGAAGTCGATTTCAGTCGCCGCACCAAAGGCGCGTGCTGCACCGTCCATCTTTCATCCCTCCAAAACGTGGTTGCCAGAACGATCAGGAAGGGCGATCAGGGCTCGCTCCAAGTGCCGTGGGAAGCCCACGACAGGGAGAAGCTGACCGGGTCGCCAGCGTCGCCCTCGGCGTCGAAAGACACGTCGGTGATGACCGCCGTGACTTCCCAGTATTTGTCGGCGGCCGCGCCGCTCGCGGTCTGGGTCATGTAGAGCTTCAGGACAACGGTGTCGCCCACCTTGATGAGGTCTTCCAGCGGGACGGCGAAGTCGTACATGCCTTCGACCGTACCGCTTGCCGACTTCTGCCCAGCGACGGAGTTCTTATACCCTCCGCCGCCAAACAGCCCATACTGGGTGTTATCGGCCCGTTGCTCCATCGTCCAGTGGTTGGCCTCCGCATACGCAGACGACCCGAAGTCGACGCGGGCGTATTTGCCGGAATAGGGTGTCCCCATTTCAAACGCTCCTTACGAAAATAGTTGAGGCGTCACTCCACGCCCAAGATCACAATGTCGTACTCAACATCCGAACCGCTCGCGAGGTTGCCGTCCCACGCAACACGCAAAATATCCTTGACGCCCGGCTCGACGCTATATCCGTCGAGCGGTGAATAGGCGAGTACGAACCCGCCAGAGCGCACGCGGACCTTGGCGTCCTGGTTGCCGTCGAACAGGGATGCGAACGCAAGCCCGGCCGCGCCCGCACCGCCGAGCAATAGGTCTTGGCCCGCTGCCTCCACCCACGTCGCTCCGCTCGGCAGGCCACGGTTGCGGACAAGGATGGCCTTGATAATGGCGAACATGACTGTGTTGCCGAACTGATTCAGCAACGTCCCGGACAGGTCAAGGTCGTCGGTCCCCGTTGCCGCTGTCAGCGTGCGGCGGTCCCGCCACATCTGGTTCATCTGGTCGTCACCGGTGCCGGTTGCGATGCTTTCCGCGAACCGGTTCGACGTTGACTCTTTCGTGATGGCGAGGTCGTCGTCGTTTTGGAAATCCCACGCCAACTCCATCAGCATCCGGCCTGTAAGAACTTCGGCCATTATCTTGCCTCCCGTGTCTTCACTGAATATTCAAGGACGCATTCCCACAGGTCTGCATCTATCTGGATGAACCGCCCGCCGGTTTTCTCCAGCAGGAGCACCTGCATTCCGCTTGCCGTGATCTGTGCCGCCGGTTCGTCAAATACCGCATTGACGAGCAAGGCGTGAGCCCCGACCAGTTCGAGAGTCTTGTCTACGATCTGGAACGCGAACGCCGTGGTCCGATAGATGCTTCCCCATGTTTTGATCGTGCGGGAGTCATCGCTCGGAATCATCACGCAGAACGGTCGGGCAATTGCAGCCGGGTCGTCGATCTGATCGGCGGCATACAGCGCCGTAAACACACCGCTCGGAGCGGCGAGCGTGGCGTCGGCGTCGAACCGCGTTTTGATCGCTTCGTACAGCTTTTCCATGTCAGCCCAGCCTGAGTTTTCCGGCCTTCAATTTCGTTGCCAGGATGCTGTGTATTTGAGGCCGCATCATCTTGATCGTCGAGTGAATGAACGGACGCGGCGCGATCGGCCCCGGATGCGAGACTTTCGGGAACACCCACGTCCCGTTGTATCCGAAGGCGAGGGTCTTCTTACGCTTCGCCGTAACCGTGCGTGACTTCTTGACTCCCAGTTCCAAATAAGCCCCATACTTCACAGTCGTTCCGACGCGGCCGACGATCACACCGCCATGCCACCCGACCGGATCGACCTGCCCGAAGATCGAGCGGGCCAGCGTGCCGGTGTCCTTGTGCGGCGGCTGCCCCGGCTTGGAGTGGTTGAACCGCATCGCCTTCGTGTTTCGCTTCGGACTCCTTCTGCCCTTCGGGCCACCCATCCCACCGGCCCTCGCCGACGTGCTGATCCTTCGCACGATACCGCTTCGCACCACCTGCACGACGATCCGCATGGCGGCCTTCGCCTTCGCGTTGAACTCGGCGTTGACAGCATCGCCGTACCACTTGATGCGATTCTTCGCCATTATTGGTTGTGCTCCAACTCGGTGCAGTCCACCCGCCACAACCGCCCCGCCTCGTCCGTGTTCGTTGCCTTGCCGTTGACCATGAACGTGCGGGTGCCGTAAAGCAATTTATCCTGGTTCGTCACGCCCGGGTCCGATGCGAAGTAGACGACGTGGGTGATTTCGTAGCCCGCCTGCATCGCTTGCAAACTCTCGCCTGCCCCGAGTGGTTGAACGAAGCCCGTCAGGCTCGCGGTCAACGTCGGCCATGTGTACGTTGCCGAACCGGCCGCCCCTATCGATGCCTTGCTCCGGGCGTAGTGGCTGACGGCGTGGCGACTGCACAGCCCCTGAATGCTCATCACATAAACCTTCCGTAACTCAGGAACGGTCGGAGCCGCTTGCGGGCCGCTCGTGGGATGCTCGACTCCTTGCCGTCCGCAGCGGCGTAGGTGACGGAATAGTCGCCCAGTTTTTCGCTCTTGACTGCCCCGGCCCCGGCCCCACGATTCGCGAACTGAAAGCGAATGCTCTCCCACACAGCCATCTTGATCGGCGCGGCAATCCCCGTTGCAAGCTCCGCCTGCGTGTAGCCCGCGACGTAGACGACTTTGACCGAGCGAGCCGACGAGGGCCACGCACCGCCGATCCGCCGCAGGATTGCCGACGTGGAGATGCCGTCTTCGGTTTGGTCGATCCAATAGTCCGAGCCCGCCGTCAAGAGCGAGGCGGCGGCGAAATCCCCGCTGCCTTGTCCGCCATAAGCACCCGTGTCCTCGTTGACTGATGTGACGCTCCGCACCGGCAATTCTGGGAGGAGCAATTGCGAGTCTTCACGCCCTCCAGCGGGCTGGTCAATAACAGCCTTGCCGCCGCGAACGTCGAAGCCCATCGCACCGACCGGCTGAACGCCACGGGATCGATGGGGCAGAAAGTGGGTATAGGTCGCCTGCACGACACTGTAGCCGAGGAGCCGCTGCACGTCCAACTCGACCATCGGTTGGATCATGTTGAGGAAGCCGTCTTCGGCGTCCGTCAGCGACGAGCCCTTGCCGAGGAACGTCAACACCTCCGCGCGGTCAGCGATCATGTTAGCCCCACGTCGCCATCTTGAGTTGGGATAATGTGCAGCACCCCGATCTCAGCGGCCTTGACGGCGTCGGCCGGTGCGGTTTCGGAGTTGTCAACGACGAGAATTTCCATCGAATACGTGCCCCGCAATCCCGTCAAGTCGCCTTGCGCCAGACGGACGGTCACTGTGGCGTGCGTCGCCGATCCGTCGCCCACCTCATCGACGGTCACGACTGAGCCGTTTGCGGTCGCGGCGACAGAGTCCAGATCGAGGGCTACCGCTCCGACCCGTCCGATCTTGACGCGGACCACGTCGTCGGCGGCCAATTGCAAATAGCCGCCCGAGTCCGTCTTGATCGTGACGGTCAGGTCCAGTGTGCGACCGGCATAGGCTTTCGACTCGAAACTCATCGGGCAACCCTCGGCGGGGGAATTTGTCGCGGGCAGCGTAGCACGAAGGAGGGTCGCGGCTCAAGACGAACTTGCGTCACGCTTCGCGGGGCGAAACTCCGACACCGCCAGGGCCGCCACTTGATGCCGCGACGCAACCGGGACCGGCTGCCGCTACGGAGGTACAACCTACTCCCGCGTGAGATGTAGACGCCGCCCCTGGGAATTTCGGAGTGGATGCCGCCGCCGTCACCCCTTCACCGAACGGCGGCCAGAGGTTGACGATGGGCAGGATACTCAGACCGGTGCTCACGATGGCGTCCCCAGTGTTTCGGTGCCCGCGCCGTCGTCCGTGATTGTCTGTTCGGTGACGGTTGCGTCGGCCTCGGTCTTAACGGTCACCTTGGTCGGAGTCTTATCGGCACGCCAGAACCGCTGAACCAGCCAGAGGACTTTGCCAGGGAACGTCGTCGGCTTCCCGCTCGGCTCGGTGGCGGCGACCGCGTCCAGCCCGGCAGCAGACAGGGCAACACCAGACGCCGCAGTGATGTTCGTCGGGGTAGCAAACCCGGTGGCCTTGCTGGCCGTGCGACTTGCGGAGTCAGTGGTAACGGCGGCGGTTACACTCCCCACAGCACCAGAAACGCTTCCAACCGCACCCGTCACGCTCCCCACGGCCCCGGAGACACTCCCTACGGAGCCGGACAGATTCCCCGTAATGTCGCCGGTGATGTTCATCGTCTGGTTTGGCAGGTTGATATTCGTCAGCCCGTTACCTGCCGTGCCAATCTCTGCCGTATCGGTCTCAATGTCGGTCTGCTTGTTGCGGATGTGCTCCAGCGTGTCCGTCACGGATGACCACGTCCCACCCTTGATTTCCGTGAACGCATTCGTCATCTCGGTGGCGGTCGGTGGGTCATAGTCCGTTAGCGCCGTGTCCATCTGCGAATTGATCTGAGCAAGGTCGTACCGGTTCACTTCCGTCAACGTGCCCAGGAAACCGCCAGCCACATTGTCCGTCGTGTCGGCCCAGAATCCCCGCAGCGTGATGGTTGCCTGCGGCGTGCCGGAGCAGTTGGCATTGAGGACCAACCGGCCCGCGCCGTCGAGCGTGACGGTATTCGTGGAGGCAAGGCCCTTGAGTTCGATTCCACCGCTCCACTTCCGAACGCCAGCCACCACGTTCGCGGCAAAAATAAACGTCGGATTATCCGATGTGCTCGGCGTCACGTCCAGGCAATGATCGAGGACGTAATCACCGCCCGACAGGAAGGTGGTCTCGCCGGAGAAGCCACACTGGGAGAAGTTGCATTCGCCGAAGGTCGTGCCGTCTCCGATTGTGCAGCCAAGTATGTTGTTGCCGGTGCCGGTGGAGACACCAGAAATAGTCGCGCCGGAAATATTGCACCCGCTGACAGCTTGCCCGCCAAGGGCGAGCGTCCACAAATTGCCTTCCATCGTGCTGTTTGTGAGCCCGGCAGACAGCGTGACCGTCTCACCGTTGACGATATGGAATCGGGTCAGACCCAAGGCGGCAGCGATAACAAGGGCGTCGGCCCACGGGCAGGGGTTGTCCGCCGTCCCGTTGACGTAGGAAGCTGTGCCAGACGTGCCGGTTGCTTTGACCCACACGGCCCCGTTGGCATACCCAACGCTTTGCCCGGCAATCGCCGCTTCGACCAGCAGCGAGTCGACGTACAACGTCGGGTTGCTCTGGCCGGAGCAAACGAACCGCAAAAGCACCTTGCCGGCGTAGTCTCCGGTCCCGGTATGCTTCGATAGCAGGTTGATCGTGTACGTCTGCTTGGCGGAAGTCCCGCCGATCAGCAGTCGCGTCTCCCAGTCGCCGCCGATGTAGTCGTAAGCCTGAACCGTGACCGTGTCGTTCAACCCATCGACATAGCCTCGCATTATGGCCTGCACGGCCTTGTGAATCCCGCCCACGTCGAACTGGTACACAATGTCGATCGCATCACTATCGTCGTCGATCTGGTGATACGTCCCGTCGTCGGCTTCCGTGCTGGCGTAGGTGCCACTTGTCTGAACGCCCACGAACGGAACCAATGGGGAGAATACCGGGGCGGACGCGATCACGCCGTCCACGGTATCATCCTCGGCGGCGAAGTTCAGCCCGGTTCCACTGGCCACGCCGATGGCCCCAATGGCCGCATCGGTTGTGGCGTGCAGCGCCGCTGCCGTCCCCGCCACGTCCGGCACAACCGTGTTCGGTGCTGTACCGGCAACCCCTGTCACGTCAGCATGGATCGCACGAATTACTTCGGCCAACGAAACCGCGTTACCGGGGGCGGCCTCGGGCGGGAATGTCGCCACGCCGTCCGTACCGACCAGCACATTGATAAGCTGCTTGACGTACTGCATCAGCGTGTCTGCCGAGGTTGGATCGCCAGCCGCGGAAGCATCGGCCAAAGCACCAACGACAGACGCCAGCGCGGCATTCTCGGTTCCCCGCATGGGCGTGGTCGGAATCGCGTCGAGCAGTAAATCCAACCGCCCGCCGTCGATCCAGTCGTCGAGGGCTCCCATTCTGGCGGCAGTCACCAGATCGGTGGCGGCCTTGATAAGCGCCAGGTGGCTTCCCGCCGCCTCGATGGCCGTCTTGATCCCGTCCGCCGTGGGAGCCGTTCCCGCCGAGTCGGGCACGGTCGTGTTGGCCCCGTCCGTGCCGACCATCGTCGAGCCGTGTGGGGCCACGTCGCGGATCGACTGGAGGCTGTCAGTCGTGTTGACATAGGTGCTCCAGTCAGCCGTCGCCCCACTCGCTGCCAGCTTCGCAATCACGCTGTTGTCGATCACGTCGTCGTCGTCGGCTATCTTGAGCAGGTGGTCGAGGTTCAGTTCGTCCAGCACCTTGCGTACCGCCAAAGCGATAATATTGTCTGCGTAGGCAGTCGAGCCCACGTCGTCGGCAAAGGTGGCGTTGTCGATGGCCCCAGCGGCAATCGCAGTCGCGTCGATCGCGCCTGCCGCGAAGCTCCCATTGTCCAGTTGCCCAGTATCAGATTTCAGCGCCTCGACGAACAGCTCAAGGATGTCCGCTGCGGTAGCGTCGGCGGAGATCATCGTCACGTTGGCGTCCACCTCGCCGGTCGCCTGGATGTCCAGCGTCCGCCCCGGCGTCGTCGGTCGTAACGCCGCATACTCGCAGCGAACCATCGTCTGCGTCGGCACATGGAGGTCGCCCGATTCCTTCGCGTACTCGGTGTACTCCACACCGGAAGTCGGCCACGCCTCGGCGTCCACACTTGCAGACCAATGCCCGTCGGCCTTGTGGCTCATCACGGCAGCAATTGATTCGCTCGCGTCCCACGAATTGTCGGAGGTCTTGAACCACTTGCCCGCGTTTGTGCCCGTATTGGCAATCAGGTAGTAATTGACCGTACCGGACGTAATCGGTGTGCCGTCCGCTCGTGCCACGAGGCTTCGTGACCTCGTGTTGGCCTGGAGTGGAATTGGGTTCATGCCGCCTCCAAGATGTGCGAAAGTGGTACGGTATAGCCGCCCGCGGCCAGCGTCACGGTCCAGTCGTCATCCGCCGTCTCGGAGTCGTCGTCGGTGACCTCGACGGTGATCGTCCATACGTGGCCGACAACGAGCGGGTCGGGATCGGCGATCGTGATCGCACCGGTGGAGGCGTTGATCTGGAACGGCTCGGTAGCCGCGACGGTCGCCGTGCCGGTGGCGTCGGACAAGCCGTAGGGGGCATAATCTCCCAATGACGAGTCGTTAGTCCACTCCGCCGATCCGGTATTACCCAACTCGTCACTAATGTGCCATGTGCCCGCCCCCGCCCAAATAAACCACCCGCCGCCTACTTTGGTATAGGCGGCTTCTCCGCCGTAGGTGCCGTCTTCGACGTAGATCCCGGTGGCGTCGGGGTCCAGCGTGCCGGTTACTTCCAGGACTTCGGTGTCGCTCGTCTGGGCCGTGATCGCGTAGCTGTAGGGCGTGCTCCCGCCAGTGGCCGCGGCCGTGGCCACCTCGTCGTCGGCGGAGTACGGGTCGGCGAGGTTGAGTGTGTCGCCGGCGATCGCGAGCACCGCCCCCGCCACCGCCGCCGGGGACCACCGACGCGGTGATTGAATCCAACCGTTGTATGTCGGGTCGCTGCGGGCGGAGGCGAGGAGGGTACGCTCTGCACCAGACAATGCACGATTGAAGATTATCGGGTCGGCTACCGATCCGGCCCAATACTCGCTTGGTGTATCGTCTGTGTATCGGCAAAACAGCGAAGTGCCGGTTTTGACGAGCCAGCCGCCGCCCCCGCCGCCATTTACGAGCAGCACATTGTCCAGGTACGGCGTGATCGTTGTACTGGTGTATTCAACCAGAAGGTGTGTCCATCGAAAATCGTAGGTCGATGTGAGTTGTGTTCGCCAATCTACATTTCCGGCGGCGATCTCGCTTCCGAGCGCCAGCGTGCCATTACCCGTCGCAAGAAACCCTGCCGACACCTTCATCGCATCGCTGTGGAAAACTACAGCGTTATCCTCAACGTCACCGTAGAACCACAACGATAGCGTGACGACACTCGGGGAGGGCAGCTTGGAATCATCGAACGTCACGTTGGCAGTGCCAGCAGCACTCACCGCCGCCGTATCCCACGGCGTCCGCGTCCAGGTGGGGCCGTTCGTGAGCGTGCCGTGTTTGCCGTGCGGGCCTGGGTTGTGCAGGTCGATCAGTCGATTGCCGCCGTCCATCCCCGAGCGGGTCAGGTACGCCGCCACGCATCCACGCGACAACGGATGGAACGGGTCCAGCGGTTGGACCATGTCCACCAAGTCGGAATAGTGCGGCGTCAGCAGGCTCATGCGATTGTGTCCGAATCGTAGGTGATGGCGAGTGCCTTGACGTGGCCGTTGGCACCGGCGGCTCCCCCGTGACACCAGATCACGCGGAACGACTCCATCGCGTTCAGATCCAACGCACAGACGAACTTGCTGGCGTCGTTCCAAATCTTATCTGCCGAATCCTTCTCGGTAGTCAGGCCGTCTACCAGGTCGATGGAGGTGTTGACGACCACCTTCAGAACCTCGCCCCACTCGCTGGCAGCCAGCGTCGTCGTGTCCACGAGATAGACCAAGTCGCCAGAGGCAAACGGCTCCTCGTCGGCCACGGTCATAACCGTCTCGCCAATCGGCTCCGTAGCGGTCAAATCTTCCACTACCGGCGTCGAGCCCACGGCCACGTATTCGGCCACCGTGATCCAGTGCTCGGTTGCCGATCCGTCGCCCGCGTCCGGTCGCACCTGGACCTTGAACGTGCCGGGATTCGTGTCGGCCGCCGCCTCGATGTAGCCGTGGTACAGGAAGATCACGGCGGCTCGCTTGGTCCGGCAGTCGATTGCCGAGCCCTTGAGCACACAGGGGTGCGTGCCCAACTGGTGGGCCAGAACCTCCACAGAGTCAGTTTTGGTCGGTGTACTCGTACTCATTTTGCTTACCTCACATGGACGATATGGCCAGCACCCAGCCCCGTGCAGCCGTTGTTGTCAGCCCAGGAAACCGCCTCCAGGCGGGCCGCAGCCAGGGCCGCGATCGTGACCGACCCGACTCCGAAGATGGTCTGCATCCGCGTTTTCTCGACGCCAAACGGGTTGAGCGTGCCGAGGTGCAACAGGTCCCAAACATACTGCTTGTCGGTATCGCTCAGGGCCGCGTACTCCGTCCCGTCGATAGCCTGTAGCACTTCGCTGCCGGACATGGACGTGCGGTTGCGAGTCTCCGTCTCGGCGTTCAGTGAGTCAGCGATCTGCTGGTCCGTCCACTCGGGATTGGCAACCAGCACCTCCGCGGCCTTCGTTGCCAGCTTTACGTAGTCCATCGCATCCTCCAAAACCACCAGGCATTGCCTGACTAAACGGTTATCCATTCGGGTCTACACGACTTGGCATCGCAACAGACGTTCGGCCTTCGTCGATGTGCTGTCGCAATTTGCCAATATCGAGCTTCAGGTCGGCGGTGTCTTTTTGCAGGGCCTTCATATCGGATGCTATCCCCTCCACGAGGTGGCGGAACCACTCTGGCGGAACCTCCGTCGGGAGCTTGGCGACTTCCGCCGTCATCGCTGCTACATCTCTGGCAGTTCGCACCTCGATCTCGCCGATGCGAGTATGGGCAGAGACTGCCAGATTCAAGGTCGCCGTGATGACTAGGCACACGATGGCACCCACAGCCCCCACAGTCCATTTCACACCGCCCAGGGACCGCTGAATGTCCGCCACTGTTGCTGCGTGCCTCTCTCCACATTCACGCCGCGTGATGGGGCTATCGCCGTTGGCCGCAATGATTGTTTGTTCCGGTGGCATCTCTGCCCTCCCTCATGCGATTACGTCGTGTCCCTGTCGGCAGCGCACTGCGTGAGCATCCGATGCATCACGGCTGTCGTTTTCTCTGCGTTGGCTTTGCTCGTCGCCGCCATTTTGTCAACCTGCTCCGCGTTGTGCGCCCGCTGCGCTGCCGCCTCTTCTCGGAAGTCGTTGATCGCGTTGAGTACCTGTTTGTCCTTGGCGGGCAACGCCCGGCAGGTGACATAATAAGCGTACCAAACCACGGCGATAAACGCCACGCCGACTGACACGTTCTGCATCCAGTCCGGCGCGGCAGGAACATCCTGAGCGAACAGCAGCAACGCAGCGGTCATCACGCCCTCCTATGCGGTCGCGGGCTTCGGGATGTCGTCGTCCTCTTCTTCGGGCACGATGACCGAGCGGATCGCCCACGCGCCGTATCCCCAGACAATGGAACGCGAGCGAGCCCGGCCGTAGCCTTGATCGCCCCACATTCCCCAACTGTTGAGATACTCAATGGTGTTTTCATCGGTCAAGCCAGTGGCCAAGATCGAATGGCCACTGTAACCCCACACGACGGCGAACCCTTGCAGCAACGCGGAGCCGAACTCCTCCCACGTCTGGATGTCGAAGAATTCGTCGATCCGGTATCTGAGGGCGGCGTGCTTGGCCTCCTCGGACGGGGTCTTGAGGAATCCCTTGCTGCGTGGCCACACTGACTCGGGGGCTACGCCGTGCTCGCGAATGAACGCGAGGTTGCTGTCGATGTTGGAGCCGCTGTCACGGCCGCCGCTCGTCGTGTGGTAGACAAAGAGCGGATTCAGCTCCATGAACGGCATACGGTTCATGGACCGGCAGACCTTGACGCCGCCAGTCGCTGACTCCGTGGCGCAAGAGCCGTTTCCGTTTTGATCGAAAACGGACGGCACTTTAGGCCGCAGGTCGATGCGAGGGATCAGATCGCTCCACTCGCGTTGCGGGATCGTTTTGATGCGTTCGGACGCAAGCGGACATACCGCGCCGGGGAGACTTCCCCGATAGAGGCAGCCCTTCACCCGGCCGGGTGGAGGCGTCAGGGTTTCGTACAGATGCGGGTCGCCAGTCATGGCTTGGTTGCCTCCATGTATTTGCGGAGAAGCGTGAATAGCTTTTGGGACGTTTCCGGCACGTCGCCGTTGTAGAAAATTTTCCCTCTATCGCCAACGATAACGAGCGTTGGAAGGTCGCCCTTCTTGACCATCTCCAGATACGGGGCAAGATCCGTCGGGACAGTCCCTTCCTCCGTCTTCGCGTCCCGGTCCGTCACCCGCATGACCAAACCGTTCTCCTCCAAGAAAGAGTCCACCGCCGGGTCGGCTAACAGGCGGGCGAGTATGGGGTCTCTCTGGGGGCCAGTCTCCTCCACCAGCACCGCTCCCCAGAGGTCCTGGTCGGGGGCGGGATCGGGATCGGGGTCCGGGTCCGGCCCGGGGAAAGGGGCGACGGTGACCTCATGCACCAGTAGCGTGCCGACCCCTTTGGCTACGACCATCAAGACGACGCCCGCTTTGCCGGGGTCCGTCAGCGTGAACGTGGCATAGGGGGAAACCACCCACACCAGTTTTTTCGTTTTCTCGTCGGGTACGGCCTTCAATTCCAGGTGCGTGCGGTACGTTCCCGCTGACTCCGGGAGCAGCTTCCACTCGATCTGCGGCGGCTCCTTTTGCAGCGAGTCGTATGTCATTTGCATTCCTTCGACCGCCAGATCGAAGGGGATGTTCGCGATGGCCTTGTCCGGCCCATCGATAGTCACCTCGCCCCACGCCACGGCTGCTGTCAGTAGCACAACTGCCGCCATCAGGCTCCATAATCGTGGTCGCATGTTTCGCTCCTCGTGGTTGGTCGTGTGGTTGCCGCTGGACGGGCGGGGTGCCGGTGGCAAGGACAACACCCCGCCCGCCGCTTCCCGTCATCACTGTCTACAGCAGCGCCGCCTCCCAAGCAGCCTGCGTAGAGGTTTCCGTTTGACAAAGAACCGCACCGGCGCGGTCACGGCCCGCAAGACAGGACACGATCTGGCACGCTTATCCGGGCTCGCGGTTTGGCACGCGGAAGTATCCTCCGCCGTGCTGGTTGTTTGCTCGTCGATGAGGCCGCATGACCGCTGGCCATCCGCGGGGTCGACTAAGCATTGAGCAGCGGACTGGGAGCACAGCAACACCGCCAGGACCGCAAACAAAACTACCCCACGCATCAGGCACCTCCTTGGCTGAAACAGAAAACAGACCGCAGCCTCCTACTTGTTGCGGCGGTCGCGGAAGAACTTGAACGCCTTCAGGACGAAACCGGCGATGCTGATGATGGTCAGAATGCCGATCGCCGGTTTGTCAGCGGCCACGGTTTGCGGCTCGCTTGCATCGGCCAACGCCTTGACCACTTCTTCGGCCTTCGCCTTGGTGGAGTCGTCCACCGTCGGGACGTCATCGCTCCGCTCGGCACCCACCTTGTCCAGGTTGAGCAGCCCGACCAGCAGCCCGTGGAATGCGGACCATGCGGCGTCGTTGTTGACGACGGCGGACAGGGTGGCGACCGCCTTGTCGTCCAACTCCGTGTCGCTCAGATCAACGCCCTTGTCGAGAACCGCGATCAACGACCGCACCCAGTTGCGGGTCGATTCGCTGTCCACCAGATCGGGCAGCGTGAACAACGGGGCGATCAGTTCGTACAGCTCCTTGAAACTGATGCCGAACTTGTCCACCAGTTCACGCAGCTTGGCGATCAACGCCAACAAGTCCCGGAAACCCATTTCGCACCTCCAACGTGGTTGCGCAGCCTATTTTGTGCCAAAGCCTTTCTTGCGGCCTTGGCATGACGGGCACGGCCGCTTGTGCCCGCCGACCGACTTCACCTTGCCTGTGCCTTTGCAGACGCGGCAGACTTTTTCTCCACGATTGCTCTGCATCGCTCCACCAGTTCCTTTACTCGATTGCCAACGAGGTGGCTTCTGAACGTCCAACTGCGGGCCGCCCTTCCGAGTGACCTACGCACCTCCGGTTCAGTCCGGAGATACCCGACATGCAAGATCAATTGCTCGTGATTGCTGTAGTGCAAATACGGCCCTGGCGGCAGACCGGGCGTTGACCGTCGGACCACGCACGCCCCCGCACCGGTCGCCAGCCAGAACCGATCCGACCAATATCCGTCGATGTCGTGCCGCATATCGCAACACAGAACGACCGCCGCTTTCGAGATAAGCGAGGGCAATTCAAACGGCGGGCAGAATTGCAAGGGCAGGGAACCGCCAACCACCGGGGGACCAGCGGCCCCTGCCCAGGCAACCACGTATCCGGCGTTGACCAGCGCCGCCACGTCGTTGCGCCGCTCCCGCCATTCGTTGTGGGTGCAACCCCACAAAAGCACGTCGTACTCCGGGGCGTCTGCGTATTCAGTGGCAGGCATCCCGCACGGGCACCCTTGGTCGAGCCACACCGCTTTGATGCCGAGGCGATGATAGTCAGCGAGAAGCCCCCGCTCTTTCACAAACACGATGTCGCATTCCGCGAGCAGCGTCGCGAAGGAATTGAGGATCGGCCGCTGTGCGTAGTCGGTCCGGAATAGCGTTGATTGGCCTTGCAGGCCGCGACCACGCATGGCCATCAAATCAAACACCCAGCACGCCCACACCGCTTGGCGGCCCTTCGCGGCCGACATCACGTCAGCGTGCGGAAGGCCGGCACCCTTCTGGGAGAACAAGACAACATCGCACTCGGCGTCTGCCCTACGGAGGTCATCAGCGGTTGCGATCCGCGTTACCTCGTGGCCTGCGTCACGAAGGGCTTGAGCTACCCATCCGTTCTTCGGCCACTTAGGCTGCTTGGAATACGCGAACCCTATCCGCATCGCGACCTCACTTTCGGTCAGCTTGCGCCTCGGCGGCGAACCGCATCGGCCCTTTGAAATTGCCGTTGCGGTATTGCTCCATCTCCTCTTCGGTCTTCGGGCCGAACGGGTTCGAGTCGAAAAAGTCAACGCGGGCCGTCCCCTTGACCTTCTCGCGAAACGCGCCGCGCTTGAGCGATGCATGGTTCGCCTGGCATAGCCGTCGCATGTGATAATGCCACGTTGCCAGTTGGTTGTCGGTCATGTTCTCCACGACCTTCGGCGGCTCCGGCGACAGCTTTTGCATCCCAGCAGCGCCTCCCGACAGAAACGATCCCCACTTGTCGAATAGCTGCTTATTGGACTCAAAGCCCAACGGGTCGAGAATGCGGCCGCGGCGCTCGCTGAACGACAGCGAAATCAGGAAACCCGGCAGCGTTGGCATCGCCAACAAGCCGCTCGCCGACGTTGCCCCGGCCGGAAGGTTTTCCCGCTTGAAACTGCCGCGGTAGATGGTCTGCGTCGGCGGGAACATCATGTTCCCGTTCTTGCCATCGTCGAGTTCGATCACGATTTCGTCTTCGGTTGCCATCGCATAGCCCTCGTGCGGGGTTCATGTGTGCCTCTGCGGTGGTGCCACAAAAGCAAAAGGGGACGAGGCGGAAATTGCCACCCCGCCCCCTTGTATGCGACAGCCGAAAAGCGGTCAAGCACATGAAGGGAAAACGATCACCCAGTCTGCGGGCCGTCGGTGATGTAGGCGAACGCCGAGCCCAGACGAAGCTGGCCGCCGTAGCGAGCCCGCATCGTGATGAGTTTGGTGTTTTTCAGGACCAACGTCTGGCCCTCGGTGGAAATGCGAATCTGCATCCCCAACCGGCGGAACAACCGATAGAAGCCGAAATTGCAGTACCCGATGTCACCATCGGTGATGTCGTTCTGGATCTTGCAGGACTTTTCGAGGAGCGTGTACGCCTCGTGGTCGTACCCAAGGATGCGGCGGGCGTCGTCCGTCGAAACCGGCACGCTGCGGGCACGACGGTACATCGTGTCGGTGGTCAGGAACGCACAGCGGCGACCACCTTCCTTCCGCATCGCCTTCGACAGCCCGAAGATCATCTCCTCGAAGTCGCCGATGGTGAACGGTCCGCTCGTGGCGTTCGCCGAGGCCAGGACGTTCGTGCCGCTCGCCGAGAACACGCCCGTCGGCTGGCTCGTGCCGTTGCCGACAGCGATGCAATAGTCGAGCGTCTCGGCCAACTTCAGACCCATCCGCTGCGGGATGAGCGTGCCGAAGTTGATCGGCGAATCCTGCTCCCAGTCCATGCCGAGTTCGATGCCCATCTGCACCGGGTACATGGTCGTGTCCAGGTTCCCGATCAGGCTGGTCGTCGTGATGAGCGACAAGCCGGAACCCTCGGCGGTTCCCCAGGTGACACTCGGGTCGGTCCAGGTCGAACCGTCCACGGCGTTCCCGCGAGAGAGGTTGATGATCTCGACCATCGGCACGAGTTCGCCTTCGAGGATCGGAGTCAGCGTGATCCGCTCATCGAACACGGTGGGAACGGCGTAGGTGCCGCCGCTGGTCGAGTCGTTCAGCAGCGCCTTGCGCTCGAACTCGGTCAACTTGCGGTCGCCGATGTCAACACCGCCATCGTCGAACGTGCCGACGAATTGCTCCTCGTGGAGGGCGTGGGCAACGAGGGCTTTCTCGTGCTCGTTCAGCACGTTCTCACCGCCTAGCTTCCACTTGAGCCACGCACCCATGATCGCCGTGTCCTTCTGGCTCGGCTCGTCCAGAGCGCGACCTCCGAACGTGGCGGGCATTCCGGCCATCGGATGCCGGGAGCCATTGGACTTCCGGTCAGGGCAGATGCACTGCTTCTTGCTGTGGTCGTACCGCTCGGTGGCGGCCTTCATGCGAATGCGGGCCGGGCTCTCGTTGGCCGACTGGTGGCCACGCAACATCGCCATGTCGGCGAAGTTGGGCTCGGCGTCCCCGGCGGGGGTGAGGTTCAGCCCGGCGATCTTTTTCTCGACGGCCGCATTGATGGCCTTCAGGGTGTCCTCTTCGCTCGGCCCAGCGGGCGTGGGGGGAGTCGCGGCCGGGGTGGCCGGGGCAGCCTTCTGGTCGGCCAGCTTGGCGATACCGGCGGCCATTTGCCCCATCGCCGTCACCAGCGGACTCATCGACTCAGCAACCCCCTTCGCGGTGCGGTCGGCGATCTCCTTCGCCATGTCGGCCAGCGCTGCCTTCGGTTCGGCTTCCAACTCGGCCAGCCGCTCCTTCGTCAGCGTCTTGTCCTCCAGTGCTTTGTCGATGGCGGCCTTGAAAACTTCGTCGGTTGCGTCGGCGGCCACGCCCAGATGCTTGATGGCCCACGCCTTGGTCTTGTCTTTCATCACGCGATCCTCAAAAAGTGACACGGGCCGTGCCCGCTTTTCATCCAACGAGCAGCCCAGCGGCTGCGCCGTATTCCTCCGCCTCGCGGCGGTTCATTTCTGCTTCGAGTTCCGGCATCGTGGCGCACGCCAACGACTTGTCGATGTCGATGACCTTGACCGGCTCCGTGGCTTTGCCGTCTCCGTCCTCTTCGTCCAATTGCTCCAGCACCGCATCGAGCTTCGTCATGGCGTCGTGGGCCATCGTCGTGACGGCTTTCACCGGCATGTTTTCGCCGTTGTGGGCAATGAGCAGGCAGGACTCGCGAGCGTCGCGGATGCGGCCCTCGTTGGCCTTGGACAACGTCCGTCCGCTTTTCTCGGTGGCAACGGTGGGCGGGAGCGTGACGGGAAACAACTTCTCGCGCTGGCGGATGTCAGGCAGGCGATTGCCCCATAGCTCGGCCAACGCCTTGACGGCGGGGTCGTGGAGCTTGGCGTCCTCAATGGCCGTGATAACCGCGTCGGCATTCGACGGGACGCTGACCAGCGACACCTCCATGATTTCGTACTTGGTGATGTGCCAACCCAGGAAGTCTTCCGCGTCATCCCCTTTGCCGCCCTTGGTGCGCTCCTCGTATTCCTCCGGGTTAAACCCGTGGGAGATTCGCAGCGCACCGAACTTGACCATCTCGGCGGCTTCCCGGCCGAGGGGCGTGTCGGCGATGGCGAAGCGGGCAGATACCCGCTTCGTGTTCTGTCCGAGAACGCCCACTAGTTTGCCGATGGGATGCATGGGGCTATGCTGCCACAACAGCGGCGAGCGTTCGTCAACGCGGGCCCCCTTCGGCTCCAGAATGTCACCGTCGCGGTCGATGCGGTTGGAGGTCACGATGGCGTCGAACTCCATGATCGCGCCTTCGGTCTTGACCTTCGACGCCCGCTTCACGGGGAACATATCCGGAGCGCAATACGTCATCACCCGCTCGGCCGCCTTCAGCACCGCTGACCATTCGGCCGGATCAACGTCGAGCGTTTCGGGGGACAACCCCTTGAGATACTGCGCGGCCGTTCCGATTCCCCATCGCTTTTTATTCTTGCGTGCGGCCAGTTCGGTGAGCAGTTCTTCGAGCACCATTTTCGTCCCTTCCAAGGTTCGTTGGCGTGCAAGCTAGCGGGTTTTGCACAGGAGGGTCAAGACGAATCTGGGGTATGCCGCTGCGGAGGGGCTACCCGACAGCACCATCGGGGAGCTTCACGGCAACCGGGCCGCTGGTTTCCACGCTGAGGTATTCCTCAAAGACTTCATCAGCCATGATTGCAACGAAGGACAGCGGGTCTGTCTTGTGGTCCTCTGGGATCACTGACGACACGGCTGCCGACACAACAGGCGTCCCTTGCAGCGCGTCTGCGATGGCCTCGAAATGGGCAATGACACCCGCCTCCCCAGACAGCACTCCGTCAACAAACTCCACCGTCGTCGGAGTCAAGCCTCGCCGCCAGATGCCGGTGATTAGGATTCTCATAATGCCAACAGCACCCCCAGGGCGAAGTTTGTGTAATCGCTGTCTTTCCAATACTTCGCAAACTTCCCGCCGCCGAAAAACGACTCCATTGCCATCGACATGATTTCGGTGCTTCCCGACGAGTAGGTCTTGCCGCAGTATTTGTCGGGGAACTTACCGTCCTTGTATTTCTCGCCGTCGTTCCACGGAAGGTCTTTCGTTGATTGCCCCTGCGTCCTCCGCTGAACGAATCTATTCTCTGCTGTCCGCAGCCGCATTCGCCCGCCGTTGGCTTTGAGGTTCCTTGCATGCCAGTGCGCCATTTCATGCGACGCTTCGTTGACGGCTCGCTTCGGCGTGGCTTTCCTGCCCAGGTAAATGTCGTTAGTAGAGTACGAAAAGTACGCACGGTCGTCCATCGCGGCTTCGATATAGTAGCTTTCACCCCCCTCCCATTCCTTGTGGTACCACTGTGTCGGATAGTCCTGCCTTGCCTTGTCTACTCCAGCCTTGATTCCCTTCGCCTTCCTTGACTTGGCACCACCGAAACTATCCCATGAAAACGCATACTCGTGCCCTGTGTCCTTCACGCCGAAGTCCCGACATTCAGCCATCACCTTCCGGAGCTTGTCTGCTTTCTCGGCAGGAGTGTTGCCGGTGTTTTCTATCGCCTTCCGTACCTGAGTAAGCTCCCTCCTGATTTCTTTCACTTGCGCCGCTTCGGAGGCAGACATCTCTTCAATCGGACGCCGCTTGCCAATAGCGAGCAAATCGTCGACTAGCGACTCTGCTTGCTGTTTGAGAACTTTTTCAGCAGCCTGACCCTCTCTGAATGCGGCGTCTAAGTGCTCCCGCACTATGTTGCCCACAGCCCTGATGTCATCTTCTGTTTCAATGCCCGCAGCAACTTTGCGGCGAACTTCCTGGCCAATTGCCTGCACGGGGTCGTTCATGTCGACCGTTTTGCGGCCCGTGAACAAATAGTCGTCCGGCACAACAACGTCCTGAATCGCGTCCGTTGCCCCGGCAGGTACACTTGCCACTTCAGCTTCGGCTCCACCTGTTGCCAATTGGCCAGCCGTTGGCAGCGGCAATTGCACAAGCTGCGGAGGCGGTGCCACGCTGTCCGGCCATCCGCCATACGCTCCCGGCTCGGATTGATCGAACTCGGTCGGGACGGACAATGTCGTGCAGCGGCAGTTTGACAAACACGCACCGTTCGCTATAATGAGGCCGGTTTCAGATTGGAGGTCATAAACCCAATGCGAAAACTCAAACTCCCGAATGTGCAACACCTCATCAAGATGCACAAGGCCGGAAGAACTGTCCAGCAAATCGCTAACGACATCGGCTGCTCGGTCTCGCCAATCTATCGGGCTTTCTTGGCTGGAGGCTACCGCCCCCCTCGTCGTATATCCTTGAACGTCAATGCCCTTGCTGCTGACTACACAGGAGGCATGTCGCTCAAATCCCTGGCCAGCAAGCATGGCGTTGCCCGCAATGTAATTGCCCTTCGCCTCCAAGAAGCTGGCGTCGAACTCCGAGGCAGGAGCGATGCGGAGCGGCTGAAATGGGTGACACTCAAAACCAGTCGGGCTGCCGTTATCAGGCAATGCGGCCCCGCCTGGAAAGCCGCCGTTGCCGATGTGCCCGACATCCCGATTGATGCGTGCGTCGAATCTCACCCCGGCTACAAACGGGCTGCGGCTGGCAAGTTCGCGAGGCAGTCTGGCATTTACCCGAACGAACAAGCCGTGGCCACGTTCCTGCGGCACAGCGGCACAGACATGCTGCACCAGTTCCCCGTTGGGCCGTACAATCTCGACTTGGCCCTTGATACCGAATTGATCGCCGTGGAAGTCTGCTGCCTCCCGGCCCACACGTTCAACAACAAGCCCGCAGCCCGAACCCGCACGGAAATGCAACGCCTCGAATACATCTTGAATCGCGGCTGGTTCGTCGCGTACCTGATCGGCATAGCTCGCGTCGGCCGTTACAGGTTCGACCTGTCCGTGATGGGTGGCGACTTGCTCGCCTTGCTGAAGGTCGCCCGCGGCGATAAAACCACGCGAGGTAAGTACGGGGTGGTTTGGGGTTACGGTGAACCGCCTGCCGCTGCGAAGTATGACTTCAAGGGCCTGCCCTTCGTACCAGGCTTTGGTGCCTGCTACAAATGATCCTCGCACCTTGTTGCCCGGAAGAATGCAGTGGCATCGCTCCTTCCCTGGCAATGAATGGTGGCCGGGGAACGGTGCAGGAGAAGCACCAACCATGAACACGCCGGTCGGGAAATCCTTCGGCACCCGTTTCCCGTGCAGGTCCGCGTGGGACTGGCGGGTATACTGGTCGAACGTCGCCGACCATTCCAGTTGCATCGCAGTCCCGTCGCTGACCATCTCCTGATGTTGGACGTGGTGCCCGGAATTCCATGCGCCGCCGCTTTCCGTACGGCCGATGAGTTCCCCTCTGCGGCTGTTGCTATTGAGCCCTAACACGCCGTCGGGGTTGCCGTCGCCGATCCGCACGCCCATCTGGTATAGATTCTCACCCTGCGACATTGAGGTGTTGATGGCGGTCGCCAAATTGTTGCGCGTCGTCATCGACATATCTTGCCAGTACGGCCGGGCCATGATCGTGTTGACCTCAGCCCTGACGGCGGCTTGCGTTTGCGGCGATAGCGTCACCATCAACTCGTCGATGGGCTTCGCGGCGCGGCGGGGACTCATGCCGAACACGCTGGCGAATATCGCACCATGAACCGCCAAGCCGAGCATGTGCGGGGTCGCAACCCGGAATAGCTCATCATTCCAGTATTGCGTATCGTAGACCACGTCCACAATGCCGCCGGACGCTGCCGCTCGCTTGAATGCCAGTGACGACGCGGACTTGTGGAACACGTTGCCGAGACGCACAAGGATTTCCGGACGCATGGCCTCGAACATCGCGGCAATGTCTACTGCCATGTCCCGCTCAAGGCTGTCGAGCTTGCGGACCTGAGCGGTCGCGACACGCTTGGCAAACGTGTAGAATTTGTCCTTCCGCCAAAGCGGTGCGGCCACTGCCGCAGCGGGCTCGCCTTCCTCATCACCGCCTTCGGCGGCCCCGCCGGATTGTGATCGCCCTTGCCCGCTGCCGTCGTTAGCTCCACAACCCTGGCGAGGCGGTGGCGCGGACGCCGGATCGCGGATAGGCGTAAACACCTGATTCGCTGGCATCGGCAGATCGGCACCAGCACCTTTCGGCAGTTCTTCGAGTTGGCCGATGTTCACCCGTAGCTCGTCACGGTCCACGGCGCCGTACTTCGCCAGCAGAGCAAAGTCCTTCCGCCGCTCCTCGGGATCGTTCGGGCGGTATGCGTCCAGCCAGACGTACAGCCTCTCACCGGCCGGGGCGAAGATGGGGCGAAGCCACTTTGTCAGCACCTGACTCAGTAGTTCGATCTTCGGGTTGATCGTGAAGTCCGCGAAGTGCTCCCTGGCAACGGCAGACGCCGCACGGCTCATTTGCTCCACGCTGCCGATGATGGCCGGGTTCGTCCCGTGGCCTTGCGTGATGCGGTCCTTTGTGATCCTGCCGGAGCCGCCGAAGTCCAATTCCGCCGGGCCGTGGCTGATCTGCTTCACGTCCTTGATAAGCGCGTCGAGAAGCAGCGGTTCCCCGTATTTGTGAACGCCGCCATAATACTGCCGGACCGCCGCGTGGATCTGTTGGCGCTGTTCGCGCTCAAGCAGGGGCTTGCCCTCGTCTTCGCCGTCCTCGTCGGTGATGTCGCCGACAATGAGTGCTAACGTCGGATGGACGCCGTTCTTGAACGTGACCTCCTGAGCGGTCTGCATCGCCTCGTCAGCGAGGACGGCCCTGCGGTTTGCAGCCAGCGGACTGACGCTTCCGAGCGGATCGCCTGGGTCGGGGTAGGAGAAGTAAACCACCTCGTGGGCTGGACGGACGATCGGCTGCCCGGTCCCACGAGGTGTAATCGCCCACCCCGAAAATGCTCCCTTCTTTTTGTCGTGGACCGGGGCCACCCAACTCTTCGGCAGCGGCCAGAGTCGGGCCTGACCATTCTCCCGTGTGATCCACCAGTAGGCTTCACCGACCAACTCCAAGGACGCTACCGTGGAGTACCACACCGCCCACCCGGTCAATGCGGGGTTCGGGTCTTCCAGTAGATCGAGGATCGGGTGCTGTTCGTAAACCTGCAAATTCTCGGCGGCCGACTTGAGGTACCGCGGCGCGTTGCGGGCGGCGAACATCCTCCGCATCCGCTCCTTCGGGTCATCAATCGACAGAGAACGGATGCCCGGTTCAACCGCAACACGCAGCGCCTGACCGGCGATGGCTTGACAGATCGGCCGAACGCTCGAATACACCCACCCACGAAACCATTGATAGTCCTGGCCTTGCGCGTTGCCGTCGGTGAGGATCGCCAGCGGGCTCGTATTCATCGCGTCCAAGGCAATGCCGCCGGATGCCAGACCGGCATCCCGTTGGGCGGGCGGCGAATAGCTCCGAGCATGGATGGCGATGCGATCCGCCGCGACCGATGCATTCCGATAGATCGTGTCGAGAGACATGCGGCAACTCCTACTGTCTGCCGGTGCGGCGGGTACTCTCAGCAATGTCGGCTAGCCCGCGGTGCCTGATCCGCTCCAACTCCCCGGCGATCAATTCCGCTTCGTGGTTGGCGACACGGGCATCCGCCTCCAGCATTTTGATCCTGGCCCGAAGGTCCGTGATCTCGTCTTGCTGGACCGCCACAGCTCTCGCAAGGCGAACCTCCTCGGCCGATCTCCGCGCTGCGTTCATCCAACGGCAAATCGCCGCCGTCATCCTCAACTGTAGTTGCCACATGGGGGCGTTGTAGCATGCAGGCCCGGCCGATACAAGATGAAGCATGGAGCGGGGGCGAATTGCTTCCATCCAACCCGTGGTATAATTGCTTTCCAGATTGCGGCTCGACCACATCGACTACCTGGTTGTCGATGTGCCCCCTTTTTTGTCGCAAACGCCTCCACGGACTGGACTTATGCCGCCTCGCGATGTCAAGCGAATCTTCTACCGCGCACTGGTCACGGAGCCCGAGCCGGCGAACGTCGACCTTGAATTGACCGTGCTGGGCAAGGTCGCAGCAGAACCGGCCGTCGCCGCGTGGGCGGTCCCGTTCTTGAGCGTCGGGGACTTCACAGATCGGGAATGCCGCCGCCGGTTTGCTGCCGTCAAACGGGAATGGAAGATGGAACCCACGAGAACCGCATCGGCCGACTCGTATGATGTTGTGATGCGGTTGCGGAGACTGACGGCCGAACGGACGGCACGTCAACTCGCATGGCGGTTCGTTCGGTCAGCACACAACATGTCGCCCGAGAAGTTCGCCGACTACGTTATCGAACGGCTCGGGCAATTCCGCGAACGCCTTGGGGAATCGGGGCTGGGAGGATCGAATGGCCTACAGGTTGAACACGGGCAATCAGGCAAAGCTGCCGGAAGCACCACCGAACGCAAGGGGACATCGGGCCCGCCACGAGCCGGGAAAGATGAACAGCCTGGAAAAGCGGTATAGCGAAGAACTTGACTTGCGGTTGCTGGCTGGCGAGGTGTTATGGTGGCGGTTTGAACCGCTCAAGCTACGGCTCGCGAATGGTACGTTCTACACCGCCGACTTCCTGGTCATGCTGGCGGACCGAACGCTTGAGGTTGTTGAGGTCAAGGGCGGCCACTGGGAAGATGATGCACGGGTCAAATTCAAAGTCGCCGCAGAACAGTTCCCGATCTTCCGCTTCCGCGCCGTGCAATGGAAGGGGAAGGAACGCACAGAGGAAGTCCGATGAGCTACACAGTCATTCCGGAGATGGCGTGTTTGCGGTGCAAAGGCCCCATCGTCGTGACTAAAAGCGGGCTCTGCTGCACGCAATGCGACGCCCCGATAGAACTGCTTAGCCGTCGCGAATTGCAACGGCTCAAGAGGACGCACCCGGGCCGCGTTATGCGATACGGCGGTTGGCAACCACAACCCAAACCGGAGGAACCAGAATGCTGAAAGACTCTATCGACACGTTGATCGCCCAACTGCAACGACTGCGGGCTGAATTGGGCGATGCATTGCAGGCGCCGCCAGTCGTTGAGATAGAATGCGGGGCGATGCAGCAGGACGCTCCGGCGGCCGTGCAAGTCTCCCGTGCAGTGGACTTCGCCTACGCCGTCAAGCACACGGGCAACCTGAATGTGCTTTTCAAGCAAGCCAAGGGTGCGTGCCGCGTTCTCGCGAGGGCGTATCAATCGGAAACGAAGACGACGGTGATTTGCAGGCACGCCGATCGCGTGCTACTTCAACGCCAGGGGGGATGATTGTGCTGACAAAACTCCGTGACCGCATCATGCGTGCGGGAATGCGATGGCGACTATACCGCTGGATCACGCACCGCGTCGTTCCGAAGATCCGGCTTTCGTGGGGATACACCGGAATGAGCGAGGCCGCATTCTGGGACGGCGAATGGCATTGGCAACCCGGCGACATTATCCTGACGAGCGACCGGGCCAAACTGTCGACCAAGCTGATCCCCGGCACGTTCCCACATGCGATGCTTGCGGTCGGGAAAAAGCTCCCAGAACTCGGCGTCGGGCACGGCGGCTTCATCGCACAGATGACGAGCAAAGGCTATTCGGAAATCGGCTGGTACGAGACCTGCAAGGAGTCGGACCGCGTGCTGATCTGCCGGTGCCGCGACTGGGATTACAGGTACGTCACACGGGTCGTGGTGCCGACGTGCCGCAGCTTCGCCAACAAACAGTACGACCTGGCTTTCGAGTTGACCCGGCAATCGCTGTACTGTTCGGAGTTGATTTATCAAGCGGACCCGGAGCGGCGGCTGCAACTGAACATGACCGACGTCCTCGGGATGCCGATGGTCCTGGCTGACGATCTGCTGGCGGCCGAGAATGTCGATGTTGTTTGGGATTCGCAATGGGTAGACAAAACACCGTGATGACCCGCGCCTTTACGTTGCTCGCCACCGTGCTGCTCATCGCGGTAATCTTGCTGGTGGCGTTTGCATGGAATGACGACGTGTGGTGGTAATAACCCATACAGACAGGAAGGCCGCAATGGCATACCACGGATTCAGTTCAGACGAGATTCACGGCAAGGTAATTGCAGACCTGCGAGAGTACCTCGAATGCAATGGTGTCAGTTGCGCCTGCCTCGACAGCGAGAAGACACGCCCACTGTGGGAAACGATCCGCATAGCCTGCGAGGCGGCAGCGTTTCAGACAAACTGCAAGCTGGCGGAATATTGGCGAACGTCGATCAAGGCGAACGCCGACCTCGGCATCTTGACGCTCTCGCAGGGCGACAAGATCAACAGCCTCCAGGGGGAAATCGAAACCCTGCGGCAGGCCAACGAGAAATTGACCTCCGATCTCGACAAAGCGGGCAAAGCCCGCGACGACGCCTACCGGCTGCTTGAACAGGGGAGATGCCGTGGCGACTGACCGGCGATGGGATTACTTGCGGACCTGCAATCGCTGCAATGCAACGTACGGGGCCTTGGAGCGGCGGTGCCCGAGTTGCAACGCCCAGGAATTCCGCCTGCCTGCTACAACTCCCATTCCGGACCGCGCGGTGACGGACGGGGCTTGTCGCCACCTTGCTCCCCGAAAATCCGTTTCACCAACGGTGACACTTCCTTCCCCTGACCCTCCTGACTGACAGCTATCGGCGAATCCCCCATCACGATAGGCCGGTCGATCCGTGGCGGCGGCGGCTTGACCGGGGCGACCATCGCCCAGTTGGCCAGCACCACGGCGTCGGCCCGGTCCGGAGAACGGCCGATCATCTCTTCGAGCGTTTGCGCCTTGCTGTTCTTCGTCTTCTTTTTCGGCGGCAACCACAGCTTGCCCCGTTCGTCGTACGCCAGCGGCAGCACGGTCAACTCGCCACGCAATTCGTACGAGTCCGGTGGAATGGCAAAGCATCGCGACCACGTTTCGTTGCCTTGCTCGTCGACCACTTTCGTCCACCGTTGCGGGTTCATTGTCTCCCGCATGCGGCCGTACATCTCGCACCGGCGGTTCAGGTAAACCTTCGGCTCGCGGGCACCTTCACCGAACCCGATTGCCCGGACGCGAAGCCCCTGGCGTTTCATCAGGTCGCTGTACTGCTTGCCCCCGGCCCCTCGGTCGAAGCAGACGTGTTTCGCTGGGATCTTGTACCGCCGCATCTTGTCGCGGGTGATGTCCGGAATGACGGACGTGTCCCGCGTTGACATCGCCTCCACGTCCACGATGCCGAATCGGTCAATAACCGCCCAGCAGGTCAAGTCCCGCCCACCCTCCGCAACGTCAACGCCCATGAAGTACGGTCCGCGATCCAACCCGATCACGGTTTGCCACAACTCCTCGGCCGCGTCGAGCCAAGCAGGAGGGAACATCAGATACTCCCGCCCTTCGTAGAACTGGCCGTGCAGACGCATCGCCTTTTTGATCGGGTCGAGCGTCAGCTCGTAGTGCTTGTATCGCTCCCATGTCATCACCCCAGGAATCTCGCGCGGGGGTGAACCTGTGCGGCCTTGCTCTGCCCACCAGCGGCCAATCTTGACGTTCGGGCTATCATCACCGCTGATATGCAAAACCTTGCGGGAGAACTGGCCCACGTTGTACGGATGCGGGACATCGCCAGCTTTGCAGTGCCGGTAATACCATCCGCTTGCCGACAACGGGTTGCTGACCGCAAGCAGCCTCTGCGCCTGTGACACGGCGGCGTCATAGTATTCATCAGGGACCGCTGACGCTTCGTCGAAAATAAACAGAACACGGGGAAGGGCCTCAGTCGCCGGAAGGTGATGCCCCTGGAAATTCTCCACGGTGTTCGTGACCAGCCCGACGACGTAGTGTTCTTCGTACGGCCGGTTTCGCTCCGGGTCCATGACCTGCATCTTGAGCGTTTGCAGATGGACGCCGAGGTCGTACTTGGCGGACCGGACAAGCTGGCCGATCTCTGCCCAGAGAATGCCCGCCAGTTGCGTGTTGCTGGACGACGATGTGACGACCCGGGCTGGGAAGCGAGTGCAAAAGAACCATAGCACGATCAGGGCCGCCGCCCGGGTCTTGCCCGTTTCATGTGCAGCGTGGCAATATGTCTCCACGTTGTCGTGAACGGACTCAATGATCTCGGCCTGTTTGTCGTAGACCCGCATCGCCGGCCAGAAGTGCGAAATGAACGCGAGCGGGTCATCTACCCACCCTGCCAGCAGTTGGGCCTCATCCGGCATGCTCGGCCTTCCATATTCCCGCCCGGCATCCCCAACACGGCCAGCCGGTCGGCGGCATCGTATTGCACAGGACGCCGCAGCGTGGGCACTTCTCGGTTTTCTCCAACTCAACGGACAGATCCCTGATCGGCGGCGCGTACAGGGTAACAATTGTGTACTGCCCGTCGAGAACGGCTGCGATCATTTTCCGGGGCACGCCCAACGACGTCGCGATCTTCGCCCAGGGCATTCGGGTTGCTACCTTGGACTTGATCGCCGCGACGATTTCAGGTGACAATTCCAGCATAGCGGCTTACTGCGATTACTAGGGGTCTGTTGTAGGAGTGGCGTCTTCAAGTATCTTCCGCATCACATCGGACTTCACTTCCGCTACTTGCCGAACCGTTACCTTCGTGCTGAATTTCCCTCGCCCATTCTCTATGGCCTTCCAGTCAATATCTTCGCGGCGCTTGAGCGGCGTGTCGAATTGCCGCCACTGGTTTTTCACGCAGTGCGCTGGGCGACCGTACCGCCGCTCTGTCGTGACAATCCCAGGCCACATCCGCTCTAACGCCCTCGACATTTTCGCGCGGCCGTCGCCTTGATACAAGTCGTCCGTGTTCCCGCCTTTCAGCGACATCGTTTTGGCTTTCGTTGCCATGAACGCATTCAGCAATACCGTACACCACCCGTCCGACAACACCTGCAAGCAAATGTCCGTGTCGTCGTTGTACGCCAACCGCCAGCGGTGCGGGATTTCGTTCAAGATCAGCGAGCAAGAATACACATGGACATTCAGGTAGAAGGGCGGGACGTTTATCCCTGGAACGCAGAACATCTCGTAGTTGAGGCCAGCGATTGCAACATTCTCATACCTGTCGACGAATTCTTCGCACGCCCGCAAAGCCAAAGACGGCTCGCATGGGATGCGGTTCTTCTTGTACCACATTCGGAACATGCGAATGTTGTCGTCCAATTGCCAGTGCCGCTTTTCGCCGCGGGCAAGCGACCGCTCTTTGATCCAGTTGCGGACAGCGATCAACCCGCCGTTTTCGATCTCGCGCTCTTCGCAAAACGCTTTGCGGGTTGCGTCGTTGCCAACCCACGGCAGCACAAGTAGCTCCCCGTAGTCAATATCGTCGACCCATTTCCGATAGAGTTCAACCTCCGGTTCTTCGACGACAATCACAAACGGCGTGCGGTATTTGCGCATCGTCTTGATCGTCAACGCACTCTTCGCCCGCCCCTTCGTTGGAACGTAGACCGGGTATCTTGTTGCGGGGGTGCTGCTAGCCATTACTACCCCTCCTCGATTACAAGCGAAGCGGGGTCGCGGCGATCCCTCGGCGGCCACCAGCACGACATGATTTTCCCGAAGTTCTTCTGGACCTTGAGGCCCTTGGCCTTCGCGTAAGCATCACGGGCCTCCCTGGAGTCGAAGCTGATGAGAATTTGCGATTTCGATTTCTCCGCTGGATCGTAGTCGGGCATTCCCACCCATTCCGCTGCTTCATCGAAGCCCCCCACTTCGCTCGACGGGCGAGTGTTCATCACAAGGCCCGCAAGCATCTGCTCGTCAAACCCTGTGCCGAGCAACCCTATGTCGTCGACGTTCATAATTTCCTTCAGCAGGTCCGTCAATGCGCGGTCGTCAACCTCTGCCAACCGCCCGACCTCATTGTCGCCAGCAAGCAGCTTTAACGCCTTCGGGTCTTCTGGCCCAATTGCTAGCCGAACGGCATAGACTCCCTTCCATTCCAACTTGGTAGCCGCCGCCACAACGCCGTGGCCCGCGAGGATTGTCCCGTCGTTCGCAATTGCCACGTTGCGGTACTGCCCGTGCTCTTGCAGGCTTGCCACTAGATGCTCAAGCTGGTCTTCAGGATGGCCCCTGTAGTTCTTGGGGTGGGGCTTTAGCTCTGTCAGCAAAACGAATTCCGGTTCAAACGGCCCGGCTGTTTCGGTGCCCATGCAACTCATCCTTTGTAATTGCGTCGCTCGCAGGCCATCCGCTTTCGCGACTTATTCCTTTTGCGCCCGGCCTTGCGATGACCTTCCCGCTTCCGGCGACGCTTCATCAGCACGGCCCTTCAGGTGGGGTACATTCCATCTCACTCCTCCTCGGGGACCGGTCCGAACAAGCTGACAAGTCGGCCGAGATATTCGGCTCTCTCTATGTCCGCCGCCCCTTTGATTGCGCTGCCTTTCGGTCGCCGACTTGCCCACTGATTCACGAACGGAAGCAGGGCAGCCAAGGCGTCGCTCGGCGTGAGAAAGAACCGCTCGACGTGCGACCCATTGAACATCACGGACCACAGGTGCCGTTCTCTGTCCATCTTACTCCCCCTCGACCGCTTCGACGAACTCGCGCAGATTGACCGCTTCGCCGAGGTGCTTGGTTTCGACCACATCGGCCCAGCCGCCGGACCCGGTCGTCACTGCGTGCAAGGTCTTCGCCCATTCAGCGATGGCGAGTTGCAATACGCCGATACCATCGCCGGGGACGACGAAAATGTTGGCGTGCGGCGACCCCTTGAAGATCACCGCCCATGCGTGGCTCTTGCCCATCATTCAACTCCTAATGCCTTAAAAGCCCTAGTTGCCATCCAGCGGTAAACCGCCCGACGCAACCGCCACCTTGAACGCAACGGCACCCACGCATCGATGGCACTGACGCGGAGGCGGACGCCAGGACGGAACGACCACCACCGCGTGTCGAGGCAAACAGTAATCTCGGCCTCGCCGATGTTGTCCTTCCGTTCCCGAAAAAGCGCGTTGTCGCCGCCGCCGCCAGTGTAGCCGCAGTCGCCGATCACCCGCCACTCCTCGCCTTTGGTTTCAAGCGAGTCGGCAACGTACTCCGCCAGCCACCACTGTTGATGCCGTGTCTTCAGAATTCCCACACCAGCACCTCGCTTTTCACTGAGGGTCGGGGTTGCGGGCCGGCGGATCGTGCGGGCCGCCCGTAGGCTTCGGCGTTGTCTCGCGGCGGGTGTCCTGCGACACCAGCACTAACTGCTCGGAGTCGAAGGTCTGTGAATTGACCGGCTTGCCATCATGCATAGCCGTCGGGGCCAACGTCAACCGGAAGCAGCCGTTGAGCCATTCCGTCACCGCGACCACCGTGCCCTCGAACCCGCTGATTCGATCCTTGCAAACGTCGCCGAGCGTCGCGTCACACCGTTTCCACTTAGTCGCCATCGTTACTCCTCATCGTTCGAGTTCTTGCCTTGCGACGACTCCCAGCCGACGCCACGGACGAAACGATACCAATATTCCCCAGCACTATCAATCACCGGACGCCCGACGGCTTGAAACCCGCACGCCCGGAAGAACAGTTGCGCACCGAGCCACTGCTCGCAGACCAGAGCTGACAGGGGCTTCAGGGTATAATCCTGCATGGCGTTGAGGACCGTGCTGCCAATTCCGCGACCGTGACAGCCGGGGGCAACGCCGATCCGCCGAACCCGGGCGATCCGTTTGTACCGCCTGATAAATGCGTACGACGTGACGTGGTGCGTAAGCTCCGACCACCCGATGAAGACGAACACTCCCTTCATGCACGACAGGGCCTTGATCTGTTTCGCAGTCAACCGGTATTCGCCAAACAGCGTTTCGTCCATGTGGGCGATCTCAGGCAGCGCCCGCTGGAGTTCCTCACCGCTGCCGATCTCGCCCGATACGTCAACGTCAGCCTTGCGTCGTCGTGCTGCTGCCATGCGGGAACGGCGCGGGCGAGCCCCCTCTCGGTTGCATCAAGCCGAGGGCTCGCCGTTGCCGCCTTCCTTTCCGTTGGAGCCGTTGGAACTGTTGGAGCCGCCGGAGCCGTTGGAGTCGGACTTCTCCCCGTTGCCTTCTCCGCTGCTTTCTCCGTTACTTTCGATGCCGTACTTCCCGGCGAGGTAGTCGTCGTCCACAACCGTCGTGCGGCGGCCTTCCTCAACCTGCCGGACGATCTGAGCGAGACCGACCGGCTGGCGACCACCCACCGCCACGTTGTTGCCGATCCCCACGTTGATCTGCGTGCCGCAATTGATCCCCGACAAGTGCTCGAACATCCGCATCAGGGCTCGACTAGCACCGTTGCGGGACCTGGCGTCGTAGCAGAAATCAATGATCGGCTTGTTCTCTGAATCGAATAGCAGGTCGCCGTGTTTGTCCCTGGCCTGCTGGCGGCGGCCGACAATTTCCATCAGGAACGTCGGCAGCTTGGTCATCACGTCCGGCGGTAGTTCCCACCCCTCAGAAACCGCTTTGGCGATCATCTGGAGGTGCTGACGGCGGTGATGCTCGTCGATGCCGATGGGGTCGGGTGGTGCGGGGCCTTCCTCCGGGACGACACCCTGACCCTCTGAGCCAGGGAGCGAGTCGGACGGTTGTTTAGCCTCGTCGTCGGGAGATGGCACGGCGATGCCTCCGGGCCGGTGGAACGCAGGCGATGCTGACCGCCTACTGCGGGCACGGTATCACGGGGCCGGCGATGCGTCAAGCGAGGTCATCCCGCTACGGGGTGGCGTCGGTCCCGGTGTCGCGGTATCGTGTCCGAAAGGAGGGGCGGTAATGGCGGGACGGAAATGTCGCAAGACGATGGCAGAAAAACACTCGCAAGGGCTAGCCGGGCACCCGCTGTTAGTGTTAGCGCGGGCGGTGCGTCGGGCCGGTGACGCGGACCGCGAAGCTAGCCTGCATGTGGAGTCTGAACCGACCGCAATGTCGATCCTGCGTGGGAGCATCGAAGAGGCTGCTTGTGCGTTGGACGAACTGACAGCATTGCTCAATGCCGGAGTATACGATACGGTCCACAGTCACGGGCGAATGCCAGGCGATGATTACGCGGCGGCACGCCCACATAAATACTAGCCGAGGAGAAGCGATGACGGCCGGGAAATTGACCATCAAGACGGCGAAACTTGGATCGCTCGTGCCAGCCCCCTACAATACGAGGCTGCACAACGAAGCAAACCTCTCAGCGACCCGCGCCAGCCTTGAGCGGTTCGGGCAAGTGGAACCGCTCGTCACGAGGGAATTGGAGAACGGCACGTACGAAGTCGTCGGGGGTAACGGGCGGCTTGAGGCCATGCAGTCGCTGGAGTGGGACGTGGCGAAAATCGTGGTGGTCGAGTTGACCGACCCCGAAGCCAAAGCGTTGTCGATCGCGCTGAACCGCACCGCCGAACTGGCGACGTGGGATGAATCGGCCCTTTTTCTCCAGATCACGGAAATGATTGGGGAGGGGGTGCCGTCCGAAGACCTCGGCTGGAGCGACGGCGACGTTGAGGCCCTCGCGGCGTCCGTAGACAACCCGCCCGACACGAGCGAGAACGTGGACCCGGACCCGGACACCCCGAAGGCGAAGCAGGGGAGGCCGATCAACATGACCGTCGAGCAGCGGCAAATCTTCGATCAGGCCGTGCTCAAATTGCGTCAAGTTGAGAATGAAGAATGGACTGAGGGCAAGTGCGTCGAGATGGTTTGCGCCGACTGGCTCTCGGGCCACTAGCTCGCTTTTGCGGCAGCCCACAGCCGCAACAATTTCACTGCACTGAGTCCAACCGCGCACCCCATTGCTGACAGCGTGGGGAACCGGGGGACCTTCCCCGCTTCTACATCGCTCCACAGCCCCTGACTCACCCCCGCCTTTTTGGCGGCTGCCGACTGAGTCAACCCAATGCGGTTGCGGGCGCTGCGGATCGATGCACCGATTGCCGAGATCGTCGGGCGGGTCAACGGCGCACCGCGTCGCCTCTGCTTCACTGGCCTTCGCTGCTTGGTCGTCATCGGTGCTGTCCTTGTGGTGCCGGGTAGCTCAGACCAATTGTATCCGGGCAGCCGCTGCTCAGGCTACCCCCATTCAACAGAAGCCCCGGACCTCCTGGCTTTCCGGGCCGTAGTGAAATTCCGTAATCCATTATACCCTCCACACCTCCCGCTCCAACTGCCAATTTTCAGTGTGGGGTTTTCGGCCCCGATTTTCTGCATCATTCCATGCGGCTAGGAGTGCTGGCTTTCGCGTGGAACCCCGCAGGGAGCCCTGGAGGCGGGCCAACAAGCACCGGCGGTCTTGTCAGTTTTCTTTTCTATGCCCCGTGCTTTTCCCCCTTCAGGGGTACGATTTCCCGGCTTTCTCGGATATTTTCCGGGAAATTCAACTTTTGACGGGTTTACATATTCCATTTTATCTCAAAACGAGATAATCTAGTCATAGTCAATGTGACTGACAACCTGCTCTTTGACAACTCGAACGGCACCGGCCAAGACAGCCTTCTGCAATCTGGCCCCTGACCAAACATCTCGGCTTGCCCTGACGGGCGTGAGAATAGTAGTCGGGCGGAAGATTAGCAACAACCCAGGCCCAGTCGGTCCCCCACTTCAAGGATGAATTGGGAAAGCAACCTCTTCGCAAAATCTCGCGAGCCCTCAAGAACGATCCCAGCAGTGGGAGTAACCGTCGGGCAAGCTCGCGGATGAGATACGCGAGACCTACTACCGCTCAACGGGAATTGAGCGGGATGGGGTATTCACCAACGAGCGGCCACAGCGCACAAATGACTCGTCGGTGATTGCCCCATCAGGGTCGCACGGGACTGGCACCCGTGCCTGATGAGCTGCCTCGAAACCCTAACCCGGAGAGTAACAATGACACGCCGAACCTTCATGGCCCGCCTGGAATCTGCCACCAACCTGATCCCGGACAGGATCACGCGGAAAAAGGATGGGACGGTCGAATGCAAGAAGTCGTACTTCTACCGCAACCGTGGACAAGACGCTCGGGACGGTGAGCGGCTGGCGGCTGCATTCCCCGAAGCCACCATCACCACCCGGGACGACTATCGGAACCACCCAGCAATATCGTACTTCGTTCACGTTCTCACCTTCCCCGTTGCCTGACAATCACCTGCCCTGCCCCCTAGCCTGGAGAGAAACGATGAAGACCAAACGAGCCGCCATCAGCCGCAAAGAGTTGTTCGCTGTCGCCGCCACCGAGAGCCGTCGGGCTGCCACGACGACCAAGACCGCGAAGAACATTTTCCCCAAGATCAAGACCAAGGGGGGCGGCTATACCGTCGGCATCCGATTCATGGACGAAGCCCGCGGCGAGCGGTACTTCGACACAGAATGGAGCGTCACCGCTTGGCACGAAGCTGGTTCGTTCTCTATTCCCTGTCCTGTCTCCTATAACGGACGGATGATCTGGCAGGACCCCGCTGGCAACAGTATCGGCCGCGATATCCGCGTGGGCGACACACTGAGCTTGACAATCACCCGCTGGTCAATGCGGGGCCGCAGCGAAACGCTTGGTCGCAGCATCACGGTCAAAGCCGTGGCGGTGGGCGACGCTGGCGACTATGTCACCATCACGTACTAGCTTTTACACCACGCAACCGTCTACATTGGAGAGAGCCGTGTCATACCCTACCGGATGCACCATTGCTGATTTCTGCCCGGTCGACAGTTGCGAAGTCCGCCTGCACCGTCACGTCCGACCTGACGGTTGGGCATACGGCTCCAGCCTGACCCCGAGCAATTGGGACCGTGCAGCTTTCTACCTGCCAACGCACAGCATTGGACCTGTCAAAGAGCTTGCTGTCAACATCATCGTAACCGGCCGCACCATCCAGCGCGACAACGGTTGCAACGTGGTCCGAGTGATGATCGAGTTCGTCGGTGACGGCGAGCCGTCCACAATCGTGCGCGGTTGGATGGACGTTGCTGACACCGTTTGACTCCCTCCCTGGCCTGCCTGCGTAACCGGGCATCGCAACCCGGCAGGCCACTTCTGCTTTACCCCCTCACCTTTCAGGGAGGAAACGATGGGCGCAATCGTCAACAGGACCGCAGAGGCCGTGCTGAAGGCCGAGTACGATGAAGGATTGCGGGTCGCGAGGGTGATTACCCGCTGCGGTATGTTTTAACCGCAGACCTATTGCCTCCAACCTTTACCCCACGCGGGAGAACAGTCATGGCACCGTACCGACAAGCAACCGTTCTGACACCGAAAACTTTTGCTCGCTTTTTGTCAACAGCCGCCCACGAGTCGCTCACGGACGAACACGCATCCAAGTTCCTCCAAAACGTCCACGAAATCTTGACCGACTACTCGATGTCGGTGCAGCTTCACGGGGACGTGCCCCCGAAAGCTCGACGCTTCGAGGACTTCGCGGACGCAGCTACTGAACACCTGGAAGATTTGATCTAGCGACCGTTCGTTTTTCTGCCCGTTCATGCAAGCTGGTGCATCGCCAGCCTGCCACCACAACAAGGGAGAGTACAATGGCAAACGCAACCACCACCGACCTGCATTCTGGTGACCTCGTTGACCTCCGCCCCTCCGCCTTGGCTGCCCTGGCCCTCGACCCCAAAGCCGAGAACAACCTCAAAGCCTACGTCTCGCGGGTAGTGAAAAACGGCCGCGTAGCTGTCCGCACCGCCAACGGGGACAACATCAAACTTGACCGCAAAGACATGCGGCCCCACGAGACGAGCATGCAGCGGGAAACCCGCCGCGTAAATGACCTGGAAGCTGCTGCCAGTGCGTGCCGCGAAGAATTGTCGGCCTGGACGGCTACCATCGAGAAAGCCGTAGCGGATCGCCGCGAGCGGTTGGAGCAAGTCGCCGAAGGGGTGGAGTCCATCACGGAGTGGGTGAGGTGGCACGCTGAGGACGCAGTCCGAGATGAGGCTATATTGGCTCACGCCGACCGCTTCGGGCTGCTCACCGTCGTTGAGAGGGCCTTGAGGGGCGACCTGGCGTTGGTTGACGCAGGACGCAAATTCGAGGAGATCGAAACCCTGATGACCAAGCAGTTGATCGAGTCGCCGTACCGTCATTCATCGTCGTCCCACGCCTCCACTTTGACCGAAGCAATCGGCGTTGAGGCCCTGGCCAAACTCCTCCAATCGTACGGGGTCCGAGCCACCCCGCGCAGCATCATGCAATGGCACTTCTCTACTGCTGACACGATCGCAAAAGCGTGGTAGCACTTGCAGCAGCCGGGGTCGCCTACACGAGGGCGGCCCTTTCACCTACGCCTGCTGACCCCCGAACCCGGAGAGTATGATGAACGATAAACTCACCTTTCAGCCGAAAGATACGACCAAGTGGGGTCACGACACCGTAGCCCTGTACCGACGCTACAATAATTTCTTCGAGGCGGTGGAGGACCGGGACTCACTCCGCAGGCATGGATGGTTCGTTGATTCGGCTTACCCCCACGCTTACCTCACCGGCTGGGAAACCCACGCCGTCATCGCCGTCACCCACCAAACCCCGACCCGGCGTAGTTGCGCGTCCACCTAACAACACGGCTGCACAACCAAGGAGAGAAGCGATGACATCCACAAGCGATGTGCGGATCGAATGCAATCGCCTAGGCCTCTCGCTGGAGGACGACAAAGACAGTCAGTGCTATCGCGCGACCGCACCGGAAGGCCGCCGATTCGAGCCTGACCTGCACGAGCTAATCGCGGTGTATGGTGGTGGTTTCGTTGGAAACGGTGCTGCCAAGGTGGAGGCGCGGATTGACCTCCTCGGCCGCTTGCGGGACTACCGCAGCTTGGAGCCCTGCGACAATCCAGATTGCGACTGGTGCCACCCTGTTCCTGACCCGGCCGACACTTGACCCCAAAAAGGAAAGAAGCGATGCACGTCCAGACGCGATTCAAGGAAGTGCTGACAAGTCGTCGATGGCACGTCGAAATCACCTGGAAAGTCTCGGCTGAAGTGACACTACCAATGGGGCAAATCGACCTCCAGACCCTTTCGCCCATCCGTGTTGTTTGCCGAGACGTTCACGACCGCGTCCGCTGGATCGAGCCAATCGGCCCCCGTATGTCTACCGCGATGTCTCAGGGTTGTATGCGACGGTCGCGCAATCAAGAGAAGACGTGGCTTTGCCTTTGCAAAGCCTTGTACCAGGAAGCCCGCAATCAAGAGGAGAGAAGTCGATGACCACGTTCACGCCGCAGGCCGCGCACCGCCAGGGATTCCGCGACGGCGCCGCAGGCCGCCAAACCAACTGCTCGCTGGCTGGGCATCGCGACCAATGCATCGGCGACGCCTACCTGGATGGATGGGAACTCGGATGCTCGCGACACGCTGACACGCCAGACAACCGCGAGGCCGTCGCCCGACGGATCGCCGTCACCAACTGACCCCGACCCGGAGAGAAGCAATGAACGCAACCGACCCGATGACACCAGCAACCCATAACGGCATTTTCACCGTCACGTCTGCCGCCTCCGGCAGCCATCGGACATTCCGCATCAAAACGCAGAGGGACGACTCCACCTTCGCACCCGGAGAGCGGGTCGTCGCCCTACTGACCGGGGCGGACAACAGCCACGACTGTAAGGGGTTCGGGTTCATCAAACCCGACGGCCGCATCATCGTCTGGAAGAAACATCGCGGGACGGACATGGAACGGTTCGCCCGAATGCTCGAACGACTCGACGCCCACGAGGCCGCCGGGCACGTCCAGGTACAGGTTGAGGGGCGTTGCCGCCGATGTAACCGCCGCCTGACTACCCCCGAATCCGTTGCCGCCGGAATCGGCCCGGTCTGCGACGGCCGCGACTGAACCAACCGCCAACCCGGAGACTGAACAATGCCACGCACATCGCTCGCTGATAACGTCGATCAACTCGGATGGATCAAGGCTAAGATCGCCAACCTCAAACAGCGAGAGGACCAACTGAAGGCCGTCATCGTTGCGAGCGGGAAAACTGCCGCCGAGGGCAACCTATTTCGCGTCACCGTGTCGCGGTCCGAGGTCGCCGCCATCGACTGGAAGGCCATCGCAGCAAAAATGCACCCATCCGTGCAACTGATAACGGCGCACACATCGCACGCCGACCGGGACACGGTCCGCTGCGTTGCCAAGACCGGCCGACCCGCGACCGCTTGACCTACTCGGCTGGGTGACGGCGACCGTCCACCGTTGGGCGGTCGCCACTTTTCAACCGCAAGCCCAAGGGAGAATAATGCCCATCACGTTCGACTGGACCGAGGAAATTGACACCCCCGACTTGTTCCTCAGAATCGAATACGAGATCACGGCGCACGAGGTCGGACCGGCCGACGGCTGGGCCATCGACGAAGCGTTCGCCGTCGGCGTTGCGTCCCAACCGGCAGGCACCGACCCGGCCCCCATTCCTATCAATGACGGCCTGAGCGGCGAACTCGGTGTTGCCCTGCTGCGGCGGGCGCGGAGGAATTGGGAGCTAGAAACCGAACTGCGGGACGCCGCCGAGCGTCATCACAACAGCACCCTCTGACCCGGAGAGATTGATGATCGCCTCAACGTACGTCTACCGGTACAACGGCCACTGGCGAAACCCACTGAGCCCGGCCCGGCAATACTGCTCGCGTATCGCCGCAACTATGGCTATGCTCAATACCGCCACTGACCTGCTGGCTAGTGCCAACGAGCAACTGAACAAAGCCAACGCCAACCCTGACCCGGACGTTTTTACTGCACGGCGATTGGACGCTCGCGAATACGTTGAAGGCTCGTTTCCCGTTGACCCCGACCAAGGAGAGTGAGTAATGAAACTGATCGACAAAGTAAAACACGCCCGCCGCGTTTCCGTGCCGCTGGTCGGGATTACAACCGCCGATCCGATGGCGACGATGCGGTCCCTGGCTAATGGCCTGCAAAACGGCCCTATCGTCGCGTGGGACTGTGTCCGTGGGTTGTGGGGCGTCAATACCGGCGGGGACGAATTGGCTGACGTCCTCAACGAAGGGGCTGCCCCCGAAGATCGCGGCGGCTCCCCGATGGAGGTGCTGGAGTTGGGACTGCGGACGAACTCGGACGGAACACCCCGCATTCCGGCCGAGTCCATCATCGTGATTCTGCAAGCCGGTGCCTACATCGAACGGCCGGAGGTTCAGCAAGGCGTCTGGAATCTGCGAGACCTGTTCAAACAGGACCGCCGAATGCTCATCTTGATGGACGCTGGTTTGCAACTGCCCGCGTTCATCAAGGACGACATTGTCCTGATGGAAGACCCGTTGCCAGGCCCGGATGAACTGAAAGCGATCATCACGGACATTGACGCCGCTGCCAACAAATGCCCTGTTTGCGTCGGGACCAAAAAGGTCGGCGGCCTCACCTGCGAGGAGTGCAAAGGCAGGGGCGTCACGAAACGGAAACCGTTGACCGGTCCGCAGATCAGCCACGCCATTGAGGCCGTGCGTGGGCTGCCCGCATTCTCAGCAGAACAAGCGACCGCTATGGCGCTGCGGAAGAACGGCGTCGACATCGACCACCTGTGGGAGATAAAACGCAAACAGGTCGAGCAAACGCGAGGCTTGAGCGTCTACCGGGGCGGTGAGAAATTCGCGGCCCTCGGCGGGCTGGGTGCGATCAAAGCGCACCTGTCAGCCATTATGACGGGCCGCAAACCGCCGACATGCATCGTCTGGCTCGACGAAGTTGAGAAGACCGGCATCGCCCACACCGGAGACACGAGTGGGGTAAACGCCGATCAGAACGGTGTCCTGTTGACTGAGATGGAAGATCACGACATCTACGGCGTCATGCTCCTCGGCGTGCCCGGGGCTGGGAAATCGGCGATCTGCAAAGCGGCCGGGGCTGAATTCGGTTGCCCGGTCATTCGCCTTGACCTGGGCGGGATGCAGGGACCGCACGTCGGCGAGTCGCAGCAATTCATCAGGCACGCCCTCAAGGTTGTCTGGGCCATCGGCGGCGACTCAACGCTATGGCTGGCCACGAGCAACTCCATCGACGGGCTCGACGCCGCGATGCGTAGCCGGTTTTGCGATACGTTCTTTTTCGACCTGCCGAGCAAAGCGGAGCGGTCTGCGATCTGGAAAGTCTGGTTGGATCTTTACCCGGACGTTGATGGATCAGAGAAGCCGAGCGATGATGGATGGGTCGGCCGAAACATCCGGCGATGCGTCGAGAAGGCGTGGCGGATGAACGTGTCGCTAACGGACGCGGCGAAGGCTGTCCTGCCGGTCGGACGTTTGGAAGCGGAAACCATTGACCGGCTCCGCTCCGGTGCCCATAAGCGATACCTCGACGCGACCCGCGAAGGCGTCTACGAGAAACCCCGCACTGCGACTCGGTCGCGAGCGGTTGACATAGCGTAGCCCGGGCAGGGAAGGGGCTTTTTCCTGCATCCCGCCAACAACCAACTGGAGAAAAACCGATGAGCGTTCTGAATGAAAACACCGTCGTCCTTGATGTCTGCTTCCGTCGTCCGGGGATCAGCCGCAAAGGAGCCCTCGATCGGGTAGTAACCGAGGCTGACAAAGGCATGTTGCGGCTCGGCAAACAGATCGTCGTGTCTGAGGAATATGTCGCCGTGAACGGCGTCGTTTCCAAGTTCAAGCGGTGGGTGGAGACGCGAGCCGTCCCTACAGGCGGGCTCAGGGAGGGTGCATACCGCATCCCAGTTGACTTACTCCCCAACGTCTACGCCCGGCTGGAAGAAACGAAAGCGGCGTACGCAGTTGCTGCCGACAAATTCTGTGCAGCTTTCCCTGAGTTGAAAGCCAAAGCGAAACTGGCCCTCGCTGACCAGTACGACGAAAGCAACTACGCCAGCCCGGAACGACTCCGTGCCGCATTCCGGGTCGAGCATCGCCTGATCGACTACGGGGTGCCTGACGCTGCGAAATTGGGCGAAGCGATCCACAACATTGAGGCCACTGCGGCCGACAAGGAGTTGCATGAAGCAGCCGAAGTCTGCAAGCTCGCCCTCCGCACTTCGATGCTTGACATTATGAAGCGGTTGCAAAGCGCTTTGACAATTCGTGCTGACGGGAAAAAGGGCACGCTGCGTGACGCAACGTACGACCAGATTACCGAATTCCTTGACTTGTTCCACAAGCGGGACATCTTCAGCGACGCCGCCACGAAAGACCTTGTTGCGAAAGCAAAGGGAGTCCTGTCCGGGACTGACGGCTTTGTTTCGGCTGATGAATTGCGGACCAACGAGGGCTTTCGGTTGCAAGCCGCAACCACAACAAGCGAAATCGTTGCAACACTCAGTATGCTGGTTGAAACGTCAACCGCCCGTGCCATCCAATTGCCCGATTAACACCAAACCCCAGGAAAGCGAGGTGCGTCATTTCACACGTTGCCAAAATCGACATGGCGATAAAAGACCTCGCCGCCTTTGCTAAGGCGGTGGAACTACTCGGCGGAACTTACCACCCCGCCAAGACAAAGTGGCGATGGTTCGGGACGTGGGTGCAGGACTACAACGAGGGCGACGCCGCCTACAAACACGGTATCGACCCGAAGCGGTACGGAACCGCTGACGCTGGCGTTGTCACGATGCCCGGTTGCAATTGGGATGTCGGCATTTACAAGCACCCGACCAAGCCGGGCGTCTACGTTCCCGTGTTTGATTTCTTCACTGGCGGACACGGGCTGGTCAAGGCCCTCGGCGGGCAGGAATTGCAGGGGCTCAAAATCCGATACGCTGCGGAGGTAACAAAGAAGAAACTCCGCAAAAATGGATACAAGGTCAGGGAGTCGCAGGACAAATGCGGCCGCCCGAAACTGGTCGCCACCAAACTCTAACGCGAGGACAATCAACATGGCGAAGGTCACAGTTGAATTCGACGAGAACGGCAACCCGACTATCGACGTGTCGGGGATGGACGGCAGCGGGTGCGAAGCGGAGACCCGCGAACTTGAAGAAGCCCTCGGCACCCGAGCGGGCAATACCCGGAAGCCCGAATACCACCGGGCACCGAAGCAGCAACAACGTCGCAGTCTGTAATATCACCACCCACACGGGAGAGTAAGATGGCGAAGGAAACCGTTCTGCACGTTACGGCCAACGGGCTCGTTCAGTTTATCTGGAACGATGAATTGTCCGTACTGCTCGAAGAAGGGCCAGCCGAAGTTCGTCGGGTGTCGCACGTCGAATTCGATGCCAGCACCCAAGGATGGACGGCTGACCTCTCCCCGGTGAACGGCCCGACGCTCGGACCGTTCCCAACCCGCCAGGACGCCCTGGCGGCCGAAGTCGAATGGCTGCGCGCCAACGACTTTTGATCGTCCCCCGAGCAATGCCCGCCGCGTCCGTTGGGCGCGGCGGGCCGAAAGGACTCTATTGCGACACCGCCGCCAACTCTGCAATCGTCAACTGGAGGAATTGGGCATTCGCCCTACCGCCACATGGCAGGTCGGTGGTCTGCAACCGGGCGATGTTGTCCGGCTGTTGATCGTCGCCGAAGAAGCAGTGCCGCGTGCGATAACCGTCACCGTGACGCACGTTATGCACCACGGCCACTACATCGTGGCCCACGCCGTTTGCAAAACGGACGGGCAAGCCGTTGAGTTCCGTTTGCCCGTTGAACGCCCTGACGAATGGGGCGTTGTCTCTTGCCGACTCGTCACCCGATCAAATACCCAATTGCACCCGTCCCGATGGAGGAGATGATGGTCACAAAAGAACAATTCGCCGAGGAAGAACGCCGAGCGTCCATCGCATTTATCAACCAGCCCGAAAAGTGGCCGTTGAAATCCGGGCTGCCCATGAAGCGCCGCACCGGGGTGCCGGGAGAATTGCCCGATCATTGCGTCATCCTGCACCCGCCGTTCGTTGCGGGCGGCCCCGCTGAACTCCATTCGTGGGCTGATGACACTTCCATTTCAAAAGAACCGGTCCACACGTACGGCTCGGCCGCCGAATGCGTTGCCGACGGCTGGGTCGTTGACTGAACCGCAACGCCATCACGAGAGGATGGGACATGCCGCGAACACTGAAATTCAAACGGAAATACCGCCGCTGGCTGGATGCCGACAAACAGGTGCAAGTCGAACAGATGGCCATGTTCGGCTTTTCGTACCGGGCTATGGGCGAGGTTATCCTCGGCATCCCGGCGAAGTCCGACACCAACGAGGCGAGGGCTGCGAGGCACGCCTGCATGCAGTACATTCACACCACGAGCATTCGGCTGCGGCAGTGGCGGAACTGTGAAAGCGTCGTGGCGAAAAACACGGCGTATCGGGCCGCGAAGACTGGCCGCCGCAAGCGGCGTGCCTAACGAATCTGGGTCGCCCGCTGTCGGGTTTACGCTTGGTTGCCCGGCGGCGGGTGTTTTTACGAAGGGAGAATTGTAGTGGACAACTGCCTTTCTATCAGTACGTCGCGACCGGACTACATCGACATTTCTATTTCCGAAGAGTCCGCCGATTGCATCGTTATTTGCATTTCCGACGCAGACGCCGACATTGCCGAGGCCGCTATAAGTTCTGCCGACGCACGCACGCTGGCCGAGGGGCTTATCAAGCTTGCCGACGACGTCACAAAGGGAGAATCGTAATGGGATACCACGAAAACTTTCACACGAACGCGGGTGGGTTCGCCGCTGTTGACGTTCGCGAGGACGGCGTTTTCCTCGACTGTGAAGACTGCGAGGGCGACACGTCAACGCTGTACCTTGACGCGAACGAGGCCGTCAAGTTGGCAGGCATACCGACCCGTGCCGCTGACTCGTTGAAACCGTAACACCAACTGAACGGAGGCGACGATGGGCAAGAGACAATGCGGAGAATGTGCAGCGTGCTGTGCGTGGACGCGGCTTGAATTCCTGCCCGACAAGCCACGCGGCGAACTGTGCCCGCACGCCCACACGGACACCGCAACGCAGGGGCGGTGTTCCATCTACGAGACAAGGCCGTCGGTCTGCAAAGGGTTCTCCTGTTCATGGCTCGACGGCTACCTCGACAACGACGCCCGACCTGACCGGTCCGGCATGTTATTTGAGACTATGCAATTCAGCAACGAGATCGGCCCCGTTGAACCGACAATCTTGCTCGGAATCGTAAACGACATCGACAAGGCTCGCGAATACACCGAGGAGCGGATCGGCGAGTTCGTTCGCCATGATACCGCGATCCTGCTTGCGTCTCGCGACCCGGACGGCAAAACTTTTATAGCCGGTGACAAGCGGGGAGTCGCCGTCATTGAAGCTTTTCTTCGCAACACCGCTGCCAACGGCCTGGAGGTGCGATACGCCGACGGCAATATCGAGCGCATTTCTGCCGAAGAACTCAACCGGAGAACATAACGTCCACCATCAACAGGAGAGTAAAAATGAAAGCACCATGTACCGAGGATCAGCTTACCCGCGCTCTGCGATACGCCCCCACCATTCCGGACGGCATGCATCGCGGTGCTAAGGTCACCAGTGACATCGTGCAGGCTGGCACGGCCATGACAATCGTAAGCCATCGCAACTGGCTGATGAAACAGCAAGACCCGTGGAAAGTGCGGCTCGACTCCGACTTCCGCGTTGCGTCCTTGCACGCCGACGGAACCAACTGGATGAACGGCACGCCGCAGGAAATCTCGCAAATGGTCGAGCCGATGGAGATGGTGCGAAACCGAAGACTCCCCGGCAGCCGGGTTCTCGTCGGCGGGCTCGGGCTTGGCATCCTGACGCACCTAATGCACCGCTACGCAAAAGCGACCCGCGTTGATACCGTGGAGAACGATGGCCGCGTGATTCACCTCGTCAAGGATCACGTCCTGCACGACGAGATTATTCAGGCCGACATTCACCGATTTTGCGAGACGCTGGCCGCGAACCAGTATGATTTTGCGGCGATCGACTCCTGGGCACCAACCGGCGAATCCGCATGGTACGACCGCGTTCTGCCGCTGCGAAGGGCGCTGCGAGGCAAAGTGCCGGTCGTGTGGTGCTGGGCCGAGGATGAAATGCAAGGGCAGCTTCGCTCGGCACTTGTCAAAGCGATGCTGTTTGATTTCGGCAACTACGGCGGATGGTATCGCCGGGTCCGTCCGATAGCCTCCGTGGCTGACGCTCGCGGAATCGCGCCAGCCGCCAACCGGATCGCAACCGACGATCACGACGCAATGCTCGGAGTGCTCGGTGAAGTAAACCCGCTCACAGGGGAGCACTCAAACCCGGCGATCAACGGCCTCGTGAGCGAATTCCTCGACGTGTCGTCCGAGTCCTGGGAAGCGGTCTTCGGGGGCCTCTGGGACGCCGCAACAATGGAGGGTATGGAAACGTGAAACAACAACTGACCGACGCCTACCGCCGCAGTAGGAACCTCCAAAAGTACGCCGCGGCCATTTTCGCCCGGGTCGGTATCCACAGGGCGGACATCGTTCTGAAATGGCACGGCGGAGACGTGTTTGCCGTCCGAGTCTCCCCGGATTCGTTCACCCGGCCGCTCGGCGACTACGCGGAAATGCTGGGAGCCCTGCGAATCCGCTTTCGGCGACTACTCACCGGCACGATCCAATATGGGTCGATTTCCATTGCCGTTGCCGATGGCCGCATCAAGCGGTTGGAATGGACGCACCTATACCGACCCGGCGACCGGCTCGACGCCCTCGCCAATCACCTTTTTTTGGCCGGAAAGCTTCGCGCTGACAGTGAACGCGGATCGGACGCGGAGCAACTCAATGCACTCTTTCGCCCGACAGGAGAATAACCAGCCTAGTTTTTAGGCCGCGCTCCTGCCGGTGCGGATTTTTACACCAACGAAAGAACGGTATGCAAAACCCATACCTCGACTACGCCGCAGACTTCGTGCGGCATCCCACCCCCGACGGAACCGTGCTTCGCGGAAGTGAACTGGGGGACCTTGGCGACATAATGCAAGCGCAGAGACACCGCCACCTGGCCGTCCAGAATTGGGCGTGGGCAATCCCGACGGAGCCCATTGTCCGGGCGATCGCCGAACTGTCCCCGATTATTGAGATGGGCGCGGGGACGGGCTACTGGGCATGGTGCCTGAACCAGTGCGGAGCCGACGTGCTGGCGTTCGACCACGCGCCGCCTGGGCTCAACAGCCACAACACCCACCACCACACAACCACGCAATGGCATCCGGTGCAAGTTGGTCGCCCGTCGATCCTGCGGTGTTATTCTGACCGCACACTCATGCTGTGCTGGCCCGACTACGACAACGACTTTGCAGCCGAGTGCCTGCGCAGTCACCGGGGAACCGATCTGGTGTTTATCGGCGAGGGGCAGGGCGGCTGCACGGGAAACGATCTGTTTTTCGACCTTCTCAGTTGCAACTACAGGAACCCGGCCACGCTGTATATCCCGCAATGGGATGGCATTCACGACGCCGTTCACCTTTACAAGAGGAACCGAAACCGATGAAATCGTTCGGAATATTTTGCACTAGGATCGTGGGGGCCGCGTCGCTACTTGTGGGGGCCGTCATCCCGCTAGGTGTTCAGTGGCTCTACTGCCACGGGCCGGACTGGACGCAACTCAAGTCGGGGCATAGCGAGAACGAACCCGCCGCCGGGCTCTGCCTGACGGCAGCCTTGACAGTTTTCCTGTTTATCGTATTCGGCTGCTGGATGTTCGTGATCGCCAGCAACGCATCGCCGGAGGACGACAAACAACCTCCACCGGCTGGCCGGTGATGGACCAGGTACGGCTCAAACCAAACAGCGTTATAATGGACGCTTAGGAAAATGATGACTTGGCAGGGCATCGCGGGCTTGGACCGTCCGAAGCGATGCATTGCCCCCGGCTTCGGGCCGGGACTCTCCCGTGGCGTGCGACCACGCGCCACGCCTGCGCCGAGCGAACGGTCCGGGCGGCTGGGCATCCACTCGCTGCTTCCCGGCGCAGGACCTTTTTCTCAAGCACAAAGGACCCCCCAATGCGAAAGAAACCTTACCCACCGGCAGCCCGGATTATCAACGGCATTCCGCTGTCCATGCGAACGACCGACGCCGACGGGATGAATGGGGCTTTTTGGGTTGGCAACCTGCGGTGCATCGTATCTGACGGCGGCGGCTGGGATCATGTTAGCGTGTCCCTGCCGGACCGTTGCCCGACGTGGCAGGAAATGCAACGAGCCCGAGCGTGTTTCTGGCGCGACGATGAATGGGTGGTGCAATACTCGCCCGCCGTCACGTCGCATATCAACTACCATCAGTCTTGTCTCCACTGGTGGAAACCGCAGAACGAAACGATGCCGACGCCCCCGCCGGAATTCGTGGGGGTGCCGGAGACTGCGGCTGACCGCGACAAGCTCTATCAACGAAAGGGGCGACACCGTTGAAGTGCAATTTGAAACTGACCCGCAACCAACTGGAGGACGATCATGTCCCCGCTTGAATTACAGGAAGTCATCGACCAGATCCACGCCGTCGGGCCGACTCGGGTGATCGTTGACGATCAAGGCACGGCGATGTCGCCAACCTACGCCGCACATTGCGGCCACGACATCGCCATCGCGGTGGTCTTCATCCGTGCTGACGGGTGGTCGCTCGGCGCGGCTGCTGAACTGGAAGACGCTGCAAGATCGATATGGCCTGAGAGTTGGGTTGCGGTCTTGCGTGGTTTCCTTTTGGAATTGGAGAACCCGCGATGACCGACAAAGTGACAAAAATGCAAGCCGCCGACCGTATGGCGTTCACCCTGTGGCCGCACAACTGGGCCAACCTGTTCGAGTGCTTGCACTCCGGGCTGTCTCGGATCGAGTCTTCCGGTGCGTTCTGGGCATCTGTCCAGGCGCTGGAAAGTCAGTACGACGCGGCGACCGGGGAGTCGCATGGCTGGATCGGGCGGCCGACGCCGCACGCCCTTGTCAATGACGATCTCGTCGGGGCTATCGCCGCCCTGGAATCAATCCTGGACGACATCAATGAAGGAACGCAAGTGGATGTTGAAGCAGTTCGTCTGGCGATAGAAGATCGCATTCTCAAACGATTACAGCGGGCCGCTGGCACGCTCAACCCGGCCGGGCATTACCGTGACTTTGACCGGAATAAACAGGAATAAGGAGGCAGCTAGATGGACCGGGCCTTTATGATCGACTTTTTCCTCTTCATCACGTTCGGGTCTACATTGTGCGTTGGCATCGGCCTGCGGATGGGGGCGGACGTGGCGTGGAGTCAATCGGAAATTCTCACCTCCCGCATGGCGGAAATTCTCGCCTCCAGCATAGACGGCACGCAGGATGCGGAGCGGAAGAAAGTCGCGCACTACATCGGGGCCACCCTTACACTTTACGGAGTGCTTCAAGGGGCGTCGCGTATCTGGTTCGGCGCGGCCGTTGTCACGGCCGTCGCGGGGGCCATCTATCACTTCATTTTCTAAGGGGGGAGTTCTGGTGCATTTTGACACAACGCCTTCGCCTGTCCATTGCCGGGAAACACGGGGCGTCCTGGAGAGCATCCTTGCCCAAGTGACCCGCCTCATGGGCCTGTACGGGGTGCCGTCCTCGGCGGTGTTCCTTGCTGCTGTGGACCCCGAGACCGACAAAACGCATCTCGTAGCGCTGCCGACAAAGAAGTTGCTCAGCCCGGACGAACCCGGCGATCCGAGCAACCCGCCGATTGATGCACTCCGGGCCGTAGCGCTTCACGCGGCAATGGTCTCCGCAGCCCCTCACGCCAACCCGGCAGGGTGGTGGTCCGGCATCCTGGTGGCGGAAGGCAGCCCAGATCAAGGGCGGGCTATTGCCCATGTTATCACGCCGGGATGTGCGTGGATGGCCGACGTCACTGCAAAATGGGACACACCCGAAGAATGCCCGAACCTCGACCGTCCCAATGCCTGGGACCGCGGCATCGTACGCTTCACTGCACCGCACAACGCGAACTAAGCCCACGGAAAGGTCAACTAGATGGACGGGGCACAACAGCGGGCCAACGCATTCACGGACCGCCACGACATCGCGTTCGGAGACTATCGCAAACACCTTCCAGCAAAAGCGAGGGATTTCCCGCCGCCAGAGCGGATCAAGTCCCACGCCGTGATGCGGCAATTTCACTTCCTCTGGGACCATTGCCAAGTCTGCGGCCGAGGAAGCCGCAGGCTTGGCGTCAAACTGGAGGCCCACCACATCATCGGCGGGCAGCAAGGGCGCAGCGACGAACTGTGCAACCTGCTGATGCTTTGCGACGACCATCACCGCGACGTGAAAACCCGCAAGCTGCCGCAGGGGTTGTTGATCTGGTGCAAGTGGCGAACGGACCGGTTCAACACGGACTGGGTGCGCCTTGCAATTCTGTCGCGGCGATTCCTGCCCGACCTGATTATCGACCGCGAATTAGCTGCGTCATATTTCCGAGAACTGACACGCTAATCGAAAGGGAAAGCCGTGAAACACAAAACCAACATCACCCGATTCACGTCAGCGGTTGCGGACGCCGACGGCAACACCGATAAAATGCGAGTGGAAACCACCGGGAAGGTCTTGATCTACCCCCGGAAGCACAAAGCCGCCGCCCGTCAAATCGGCCGACTGCAAACCGAACTGATCGAAGAGGTGAAGGAACACAACAGAACCCGGAATCGGGCCAAACACTGCACCAACTGCGCCGCCTGGAAGGATGGTGTTTGCGGAATGCTTTCCGGCAAGCAGGATCGTCACGTTACGTCCGGGTAGACGGGCGGGGTGCTCATTCTCAATACCACCCAGGTGCTAACGTGCGGCGATTTCGGCTGCGTGATGTTCCGCCCCCGACTTACGAAAAAGGGAGCCAAGCCGTGAAGCTGCAATACACGTTTACCTGCCACGCAATCGACTCCGCCAACGGAAAGTCCGCCGAACTCGATGCGGAGCAACTTGAAGACCTTGATGCATTGTTCGAGGACTACATTAGCAGGTTCATCCCGTCGGGGCTGGAAACGGCCGACGGGGGCCAGGTGATCGTGTTCGGTGTTGAACTGACCAATGACACACAAGAGACCCAATGATGGAAACCACGAAATCGGAACTACGCAACCGCGTTATCGCCCTCGCCCGTGACCTCGAAGAACAGATCAACACGGCTGCGTTTCAAACCGAACGAGCCGACGGGCTGGCACAGGAGGTCGCTGGACTCACCACCGACCTCCGCACGCTGACGAACACCCTGTTTGAGTTGCGCCGAGCCGCCGCACAAGCAGAAGCCCAGACGAACGCTGACGCTGACCGCGACCGTGCTCGCGAACAACCGAAAGCACCGGCGCCAGAAACCACCGGCCACGTCTCTGATGACTCCGGGGACGGCAGGCACGTCACCATCACGACCGGCCCATTCCGTTGCGTGGCGAGATACAAGCGGAAAGTCCTCGCCGAAAAGATCGGAAACATGCAGCAAGACCAGTTCCAAATCCAGGCGGCATACATCGCTTGCCAACGCCACCTGGAGATGGCCAAGCGGACCCGCGACCGATGCAAGGCATTATACGAAGGCACGAAGGCGGCAAGATACGAAGACACCCTGAGAGCTTTTGTCACGCACGCCTACGAAGTGCCGCTGCTTGAATGGGTTCGCCAGCACCACAAGGCATACCTGGCGTGCGATCCCGGCGGCTGTGGAGTTGACTTCCGGAAAGCCATGCAATGCGTCCTCGCACTGGCAGGGGGCGCCGACGCACGCTCGCCGCAACCCCCTGCCGAAGGCGCTTTGGATGCGCTCACTGCCACGCTGAAAGCAGCCGACGAACACCGAGACATTGCCAGCGACGTGCCGACGCAAACGGAGGCGAAAGAAGGCGGATCGCCACACAGCGGCATCCCGTCAGCGCCGAACCCCGAAGGCCGGGAACTGGAGCGATGAATGGCCGACCGGGCCGCAACAACCGCTTACGTTCGAGACATTAAACACAAAAAGGATTTACACCAACATGCCCCTACCCGATTCGCTCGACTCCTCGGTGGTCCTCGACATAACGCAGAACCGCGTCACCGTCACCACCGGCACACACCAGTCCACATTCCTCGACACGATCGAGGAGGCGGCGAACGCCGTCGCGCTGTGCCACGCAAAGGCAATCCAACTGGAAGACACCATCCGCACGCTGACGGGACGGCGGGAGGAATTGCGGGGGCTCAACCGGCAACTCCAAGATGAAATCCGGCACCGCAAGGACAAGGCCGAGGAACTTCGCGCTGCCGTAGGGAAATCGCAGATCGCACACGGCAAAGCAACGACAATGGTTGGCCAACACAAAGAGACGATCCGCGCACTAGAAAAGCAACTGCACCCCCTCCGGGAGGCCAGGGCGCACGGCGATCCGCAGCGGTTCACCGTTGCGGTTAATCAGGACGAAAACAAAGTCAGCAATCAATACGTGATCGATTGCGACTCGGAATTTGATGCCATGCAGATCGCCTTCGCATTAGACGGCGGCTGGGGAGCGGACGGAAACGCAACCGGGCTGCTTGAACTGGCGAGGCGGTATTGCATGACGACTCCAAACGCACAACCGGCAGCGACGATAGACTTGCTGCCCATCGACACGGTGGCTGGAGCGCTGGCGTTCGTGGACAAAGCACACAAGGGACCGCTGCGGCGATTGCACCGCCAGGCGATGGAGGTGGCTAAAACCTTGGCCGCTGCGTGTCGGCGAGGCATGGACTACCGCAAAGAAACGGAAGCGTCGTTACAGAAGGGCGAAGCGGAAGCCAAGCGGTTGCAAGAAGTAGCCAAAATCCTGGTCGACGAAGTCAACTGGCGGAAAAACCACCACAACGAATTCCTCAAAGAGGCCGCTGCCGACAACCAGTCGCGTGACACGGAGATCGCACGGCTGACCCGCCTTCTGGGTTTGCCGGGGCCGCGGTCCGCGATAACAAGAGAGCTTGGCGAATGCCAACGCAACGCTGCTGAGTATTCGACGCAGCTTGCCCACGCCAAGAACGAGATCGCGACTTTGCGACACCGACTCCAGGTCGCGAACGAATTCGGGATGCAAGTCCAGCAACTACTCCAGGACTCCACTGCTTCCGTCCTGCCGCAGAAATGGGACGCGACACCGGATAACGTCATCGGTGCCTTGACCGCGACCTTATGGACTGCGGAAACCAACCGCGACCAACTGCTGGCGGCAGGGGACGCTCGCGACAAGGCAATTGACGCCGCTGACGACATCGAGAATGACCGGGACGCCATTGCAGCCCAGCTCGCTGACGTGCAGCAAAAAGCCCGAAAGCCTTAAACCCGATCCCAAGCCCCCTGCCGCAGGAGACCCGCCGTGCCGCTATACATTTTGACCGTCCAAGCAAACGCCACGAATATGGCCGAGGCCATCACCGAAGCCTTCCACGTTGCCAAGGAGTATCCCGACGGTTGCGAAGTGCGAGCCGGCCACAAAGTCCACGCCACGGTCTACCCTAGCGGGGACGTGGCGTTCCCAGCAATAGCAAGGAAAACAAGTAGTCAGCAGCAACCGCCGCAAGAGGGGAGAAGAGGGAAT
>Ga0307928_10000014_pt1 | contig 89915 bp, 108 predicted proteins | sample AceLakmetagen232_FD_201815 | JGI IMG/M metagenome (GOLD analysis project Ga0307928, IMG submission 201815) | Saline water microbial communities from Ace Lake, Antarctica - #232 | ecosystem: Environmental > Aquatic > Non-marine Saline and Alkaline > Saline | place: Antarctica: Ace Lake...
CAAACCGCTGCCCGCAGAACAACCAAGCACACACCGAACAGCACCTTGTTCCGCCATCCACGCAATATGTACATTGCTCGATCCCACGCAGCAGGCCACACACAGAACGATTAAAACAACAACACACGACACATCACACACGTTTAAAATTAAAGGGTCTTAAATCGTAAGTTCCTAATCGCACGGGCTTCTGATTTTTTGACGCATCGGGGGTTGTCCAATCTTTTCATTGTTCACTTCAAGCCGCCAAGCCCGCAACAAGAATAAACCATCCAAGGGGTTCACGGCACGGGCGGGGAACGGGCACGTTGCATGTCGATCACCTTCCTGATCCAAAGATGGAAACCACAGGGCACACCGCGTGCACCGTGCAAATCAATCAGTCATCATTCCGGGGCAGTATCCAATTGGCCGGACGGCAGCAGCAGCCCTTCCACCCGGCACGCAATCTTCAGCCCGGCAATGATGCCCTTGTAATGCGCAGCCTGCGTGTAATCCTCATCTTGATCCGCCTGCTTGGCAAACGATTCCGCAAGCCTGACCTGTTCCCACGCTTCCTTGAACGCCATCATGTTGCGTCGTGGGGCAGCCGCTTTCTTCCCGGCCTTGGCGTCCTGCACGGTCCTGTCCGTCTGCGCCCGCTTGGTTTCCGGTGACTTGCCACCCGCACGTTTCGGGGCAGCCTTGGCATTGCCGGTGCCGGTCTGAACCACGCGCCCCAATTCCGCTTCCAGCAACTTGCCCTGATCAGCCACCGTGCCTGCGGCCTTGGCAATATCGAACGCGGCAGCGAACGGAAGCATACCAGCAGCCAGTGCCTTCTTCACTGCCGGTGACGCACCCTTGGCCACGGTCAAATTCCGGGAAACGGTTGACGGGTTGCAGCCGAACTTGGTTGCGATTTCTTTTTGTTCCCACCCGTAGTTGCGCAGGCGCAGCCACGCTTCTGCCAATTCAGCCGCGTTCAGCCGCTTGGAATCGTTTGCCGCAATGGCGTTGGCCAACCGCTGATCCTGACTGATACCGCGCCCCTCGAAAATCGCGGGCACCTCACGCATGTCGTGGCCCTGTTCGATCAACACCATGCACGCCCGCAGTCTGCGTTCACCGTCCACCAAATAAATCTTGCCGCCTTCGTTGCGAACCGCCAACGGGTTCAGCAGCCCGTTGTTCAGGATGTTCTGTGCAAGCTGATTGATGTCACCAAAATCACTGCGGGGGTTCCACCCGGCTTCCACGATCACGGCACGCGGGTCAACTTTACTACCTTCAAACCTGCCCACAACGCCGTCGGCCTTTACTAATCCCATTTTGCTTGCTCCTTCTTTCCATCGGTTGGTTGTCTGTTGCGCCTGTCATGCGCCAAATCCACTTGCACAATACCACGCACGGGAACTATTGCAAGAAAAAAATTACACTTTATTCATTTGGCTTCCAGAAGGCAGGGAATTGTTCAATGCGTTCCCCGTTCAACACATTGCCAGCACGCTTTTTTCCCACTTTCACATACCGGACACCACCAACCTGTTCCACATATGAACTGCGCCCGGCAATAGCTTCACCTTCACCAATATCATAAACCGGACCCCACGCACCCCACTGTTTGAAATACGCAGGCACCGGACCACCCCAAAATTCACGCTGCGCTTCATTAACCACAGCCTGCAACCAATCCTTCTGCATGATCCGGGCTTTGTTCCCTGATTCCCCGCCAACAACGATCCAATCAAGCAGCCGCTTCATGTGGCCAAACCGCAACAGGCCCAACAGCGGTTCAACACTGACCCACCGTTTGTATGCAGGGATTGATTCAAGCCAATAAACACGTTTATCAAACTGTGCCTGATTTTCAGCGGTGATCCCAACCCACACGTTGCGCAACGGCCACACCTGCCCCAACTCCCCACAACAGCCCCACCCTGCCCGCAGCTTGGCCTGTGACGCCTGCGGCAACATGGCAACATACCTGCGCCCTGCATGCTCCAACGCTTCAAAGGAACCGCGTTCTGTTCCGTCCAACCCTGCGGTCAAAATCCTGCGCATCGAACGCAACAACTGCCCCGGCCTCTTGGTAAGCACCAAATACGTGTGCTGTGGAGTTGCCGCCATCACCTGCCACATTGCAGCAACCATTTCATAGGGCATGTCTTTGTGCCCGATGTCGCCCATGGAAATGGGAAACACTAAATGCGGCTTTGTCCAATACAGCGGTTCATCTAACCGTTCCGGGTGCAGGGTGAAATCAAACGGTGCCTGCTTGTCATACCCCTTCACCCCCATTGCTGCCAGCCGCTTGGCCATCCGTTCTGCCCAACAGTTTGCACACGCAGGGCTGATCTCGTCGCACCCATGCGCTGTGTTCCACGTCGCACCGACATACCCAGCCTTCTGCAACCATTCAATCTTGCTTCTGCCCATTGTCTTCACCTCCCACAATTGGTCTGTCATTTAAATCTTCATCGTACCGTTCGTGAATATCACTACACGTGCGACTTTCAATTTGCCGGATACGTTCACGAGTAACTGCTATACTGTCACCAACAGCTTCAAGAGTTTCCCCGCCACCGTCGCAAACATCCAACGCACAGCACCGGACCAATTCCCACGGCATCAGTTCCGGGTGGTTGTATACGATGTGGCCGGTGGGGTTCACGTCCAAATACAAGTGCCACTTGCACCCCACCCACGGGCACATGTCGGGCTTCTGCCCATAAGGCACTTCACATTCCCCGCGTGTCTGTGGTCTGATCTGATCGAGCAGCGGCAACAATTCCTGCACTTCAGGGTCTTCCTTCAAACTATCAGCCCAACGGTTCAATTCCTGCCGCAACAGGGCACGCTTCTTTTTTGGTCGTTTGCGTCTGCCCGTCACAGTCATTTCACCCCCGCGCCCTTCCGGTCTTGTCGAGAATATCACTGTCATCTGACCGCACCATTTCCCCTGCGATAAAATGCCGCATGCTGTCTGCAAGCGCAGGCAACGGTTCTTTGCCATCACCCATCCGCACCTTCCCCCCGCCTTCCTGCGCCACAAATACCATCATCATGGAACAGATCCGCACCCACAACCGCTGTTCAAATTCTGCCTTGCTTTCCCCTGCATTACACACAGACTGCCAACCACCGTTGTGAAATCCCATGTGGCACCCGTGACACATTGGCACCACCTGAAAATCATGTGATTTGGTGGACACCCCCCGGCTGCCGTGGTGGTGAAGTTCAGTGGTGCCCCTGTCACAGATCACGCACGTACGCATTTCAGATTTCAACCACTTCAAATACAAGCTGCACTTCTGCCGCTTTTCTAGCTTGGGTATTGGTGGCCCGCCTGTCATGCCAGCCCCACTTCCACAACACCGCCTTCTGCCATGCGCACGCCAAGCTGCATGGCCTGCTGCAACACATCATCAGCACCAACCGGAACCGTTGCCACCCCTTCTTCTTCAAGCACCTGCGGCCCTGTCTGATACTGATACCCAAAAAATAATTCATCACGCCCTTCCACACGCCACGTGAACCGGCACGCACGCACAACCGGATCTTCCTTGTGTTCATGCGCATGGTACAAGGCACCCCACAAATTCAATTCACGCGCCGGGTCTTCATCACCGCTTTCCACAGACCCAAGATAATTGTTGACAACGTATTGCAGCCCACGCGGCAGATCCCACCCGAACATCTGCGCATATTCACTGGCAAGACCAACAGCAACAAGTGCCATCCAATCACGCCACGCATCAGACGTGATCCGTTCCCCAACAATTGCATCCCCAATAACAGGGTGCTGCAACACCCCCTTCATTGATTCCATGGCACCCTGCCACAACTGATCACCCAACCGGTGCAAGTGTGTCCTGAAATGCACAGCCCATTGGCCCTGATCAACACTGGCCAAATCCATCTTCACAGAACCGGGAACAACCACCCCCAGGAACCGTTCAGGAAACGCTTCATGAATTCCCCTTGCTGCCCTTATCAAGTCTGCCTGTTCCATTGTCATTGCCCGCACCCTTTCATCAGCAAAATTACAATCAATTCAACCACAGCGACGGCACCCGCACCGAACGCTGCTGCCCTGTACCATTTGGCCCGTTCCCGCCATTTCAACGCAGGATCACGCCAAGTCTGCTTCATGTCTGAACGCACGCACAACCGCCTTGTTTGCTGTAATCACGCCACGCGCCCGCACACCACCTGTTGTCAAAAACTTTTCCATCCACTCTTCATCGCACATGATCCATTCTGGATACACACGGGTTTCTTGATTGTTCATGTCAAACGCCAACCCATTCTTCCTGATCTTCACAAGCCGTGGTGGCAACCCATCACCAACAACTTCCCCACCTTCCATTGCCCCGGCAATCTCCACCGGGTTGCCGATTGGATTCCAATTAAATGGCATCCTGAAATAGTGCCCATCACGGTGCTGATCTTCAACGGTACGGACCACACCGCACGGGCCATAATCCAACCACCCGATCAGCACCCGCGCACCATTTGGTGCAGTGAAAACCGTGCGCTGCCGCTTCATTGAACTTGTTGCCATCTGAAACCCGATCCTTGTACACATTGGATTTGTATTCCAACCAAACCCATTCCCGTTGTTGATACTATCCCACAAAGTTTTATACTCTGCAAGATTGCCCATGCCTTCCAGTAGGGCTTCACCATCAGTCATGCCTTCCAGCATTGTTGCATCTAAGCAAATCAAATCCAGCCAATACGCAGCAGGCACACGTTGGCCGGAGTAAATGACATCCCCTTGCCCAGACTTAACAGCGGCAACACACCACGCATTAGTCACCCCCCGGCAAAGTTGCAAGCGGCAACTGCGCTTGCCGTTCCTGTTGTTCCCGCCTCATGCCAATGATTATTGTCTGCACCCCGTGCCCCTTATCCAGCAACTTCGCATCCCAAGCCATGTTGCCAGCATCAGCAACACCGCTGTGGTTATTCTTACATTTGCCCGGCTTCAGGTTCAACCCCGGCAGCAACGCCTTTGCCCCTGCAATGCTGCGTTCCTTCGGATCTTTGTGCTTGAAAAATTGGGCAAGCACTTCCTTTTGCCAAGCCTTGGGATTCTTCAGATGCACAGTGACACCGCCCTGCAAAAACGCAAGCATGGCAAATGCTGCTTCCCACAACGCCTGACTGCGCCCGATGGCATATGAACTTGTGATGCCCTTGCGTGCAAACATCAATTCTTTTTTCGGATCTATCTCCCTGCGTGGCACAGCAGGCTGCCCCTTTTCCATCACCACAACGATCCGATCAGCCAACCCACACACGCGGCTTGCAAGTTCTGCCATCAAGATCAGATCAAACACCACCTGCCTTGTTTCCCCCTTGAACATCCCACGTGATGCTTCCAGTGTGGTGGGCTTCCGTTGTTTTTTCACAATCTTGGTTGGCATCCGTTCAGCAAGCAGCACGTTGCCATCCTTATCAATGACAACAACGGCACCATCTGTTCCGATGTCCACCCCAACGTATGCAACCTTGATATTGTTTCCCATATTCACCCCACTTGGTTATGGTTCGCATTGCAGCAGACATTTTTATTCACTTTCCACCTCGTCATCCGTAGATTTGGGCCCGAAATATGCCATCAGTTCCCTTGTGCTCTGGCGCATACTCTCTACTTCCTCATCACTACCAACCCAGTCTTTGGATTCATCGTCTTTGCTGTCTTCTTTTGTTTCTGGATCATCCGTCAAGGTGTCGAAAATGCTCGCCTGATCTCCACTCGTTGACGCCTCTTGAAGATTGATACACGCACGGTCAAAATACGAATCCTTCAATTCGATTCCAACAAACCGCCTTCCTTGCTTCAATGCCCCGTACCCTTCGGAACCGATCCCAGCGAACGGGGAGAAAACCAAGTCATTCTCGTTTGTCCACATGTGAACCGCCCGCTCGATCACGTCGAGTTGCAACGGACACACATGCTTCTCGTCTTTCTCATCCCGTCCGAGTGCTCTGTTCAACACGTTACCCTGCCTGATGTCCATCCACACCGGACTCGCGTACCGTTGCCACACCTTGATGCTGTACCCGCGCTTGTCCATGAGTCGGCGTGGCACATCGTCATCCTCGACCAGTTGCGTATCAAATCCGATGCTGTGCTTGCGAGTTTCGACTGCGGAGTGCTTACTCGGCTCATCTTCTCCAACATAATGATCGAACCTTGCCGTATTGGATTCGCCACACACGGGGGACACCACTTCGGCGCATCCGTCCAAGTCATCACGCTTACGGAAAACCACGAGGTGATCAGGGTTGCCTTGCCTGCTAATTGTTGAATCCTTGCACACCTGCTTATGGAGCAACCCGATTGTTTTTGTCCGTTGCATCTCGACAACCGGGTCTTTCCAGATAACAACCTCGGAATGGAACACAAACCCGGCATCCCCGAATGCGCGGATAATGTCACCGCGAAAATCATACAGCCCTGTGAATCCCGTCTTGTACTTGAACAGCGGGATATTGATACAATGCACAGCGACCAATCGGCCCGGACGGGTGACGCGCAAGAGTTCTGGAATCAGCATAGAGAAGTGCTCGAAGAACTTCTCATCGCTGGCGCTGTTCCCCATGTCCCTTGCGCTGTTGCTGTACACGTACAACTGGGAGAACGGCGGGGAAAAGATCGTGAAGTCAACCGAGTTATCCACGACCTTCTTTGTTTCCTCGATGCAGTCCCCTTTTATCATCTCCCACCCGTTGCCGGTGATAGTCTGCTGATCATAATCCAAGGCCAATCCCCTTTCTCCTGTGATTCCAAATTGGAAGTTTTCGTACATACTGCGGCCCATCTCGTCATGCTTCGCGGCCTTGACCATTACGTTGTCGTATATCTGTTGTTCGGCCTCTGACATCACTGTATGGACGTGAACCTCATGCTCTTGACCAAACCGCCAGTTACGGCGAACGGCTTGGTAATACGCCTCATACGAGTATGACATCCCGATGAAAGCGGCTTGATGACAGTGCTGCCAGTTCATGCCGAACCCAGCTATTTTGGGCTTTGTTATGAGCACCCGGAATTCACCGGCAACGAACCCCATCAACTTGGATTCTTTGATGTCCGGCCTGTCGTTTCCACGCACCTCGACAGCCTCTGGTATTGCCAACCGCAGCTCGTCGGCCTCGTAATTTGTATGGCACCACACCACCCACGATCCCGTTGAATCGTTAACGATCCTTGCAACCTCTTGTGCCCTTGACGGAGCGGTCACTCGCATCACCTTGTGCACGGTTGTCGCTGATGCTGTCGGGCTGTAAAACATCTCGCCAATCTCAGAACCTAACGCTTCATAGTCGGCGCGAATGACGTGACGGTGCTGATGGAGTTTGGGCAAAACAAACCCATCGTCGGAGTGCCCAAGGTCGGAAGGCTGGCGAATGCACACCGCCCAACTGGAAACCCATGACCAAAACGGCTGCACCGCGTGGTGTTTGATTCTCCACACCGATGTCTGCCCGCTGTCATGTAAAAACCACCGTGAGAGCATTTCGGTTCTGGGCATGATGCCAAGGAAATCGCTATGGTTCCCGAGTTCAACGTGATCGTTCGGCGCAGGCGTGGCCGTGCAACAAAGACGGAACGGAGTTTGATCAAAATAATCACAGAGCAACTGTTTTGTTTTGCCCATAAATGACTTCAGGATGCTCGATTCGTCGAGGACAACACCACCGAACACGGACGGATCAAACTTCTCGATGCGCTCATAGTTTGTGATGTTGATCCCGGCCACAACTTCACTTCCATCACGAACCACTGAGCATTCGATTCCGAACTTCTCGCCCTCGCGCTTCGTCTGTTGACTGACGGCCAGCGGTGCTAGGATCAAAACAGGCATCCCAGTGTATTCAACAACATGGCGAGCCCACTCAAGTTGCACAGGCGTCTTGCCAAGCCCACACTCCGCAAAAATCGCACACCGCCCCAACTTCAATGCCCACTGAACAATATCAACCTGGAACGGAAATAACATCTTGTTGATGCCATTCCTTTCAACATGGAATCCACTATCTTCCATGCGTTCCATTTTGTTCACCAAAAAATCTAAATACTTTTTGCCCATCAAACCACCCCGTTTTTCAAAATCAATCTTCATCCAGCGGCAACTCCTCTTGACCAATAGCAGGCATCGTGTCCCACCGTTTCAAGATCAGTTTCACGTCACCGGCCTTGGCCTTGCCCTGTTGAATCTTCTTGACCAACGCTGCCAACTCCTCATGCGCACCCGCAGGCACCAACGCAGGGTCAACCGTTGGCGTCCATTCTGCAATCAGGGCTTCCAAAAACTGCCCGGCCCAATCACTCTTCAGGCCATGCATGTGCTTGAACGTCTTGGCAGCGAAGTCAAACATCGGCTTGAAATCTTCAGGAACGTTCAGAGAGATTGTGACATACCCCTCTTTTTTCCCCTTAGCACCATCGGCAATTCCGCCTTCAACCCCGGTGGTTGGTGGCCACATCGCATCAGCAAAAAGCTGCTTCTGCATCCCTGCTTCCACAGCAATTTCAGCCACGCCCGCGTTCCGAATCTTCATCGTGTTGTCACAGCCTTCAGCCGCACAGCCATACAGCATGGTTCCACCCGCTGTTTTCCTGTACTCGAACACCATGCTGCCGCACCGGCACACTGGCATTTTACCAACAACAGTTTCCACTTTCTTTTTCGGCATCGTTCATTCCTTCCTTGCTGTTACTTGTTCCAAAATGGTTCATCCTTGTCATCAAACAACTTATCTTGCGCCTTGTTCGGTGGTGGCAATTCCGCATCAGCAAGGCTGCCTTCTTCAACCTGCGGCGCTTCCACCACAGGGATATAGTTCAACTCGTACCGGTTGAAATGCAGCGGCACGGAACCCTCAGTGCCGTCTTCATGCCTACACTTCAGCAAAGTGGCAGTGGCAGGCAACCGCGTTTCTTCTGCTTCAACCTCCCTGTGTTCGTTGCGTGGCCTTGATATACGCCACACGTTGTCTGCATATTTTTTAAATTCACTACTGCCCATCAAATCGTTCAGATCGGGCATGATTTCCACACCGTTTTTTCCATAGCGTAATTTCGTGGGATGCACCACCAACACGATATGCACGCCCGTATCTTTGGTCAATTGCTTTAACTGCTTCACCCTGCGAGAAATCGTTTCCCGTTCTTCATTGTCAACGATCCAATGGAAATGGTCCAACACCACCATCCACAGCCCGTACCTGCGCACGCCCCATTCAATCGAATCCATCAGCCCATCAAATGTACTTTGATCGGACCATTCCCCCATGCCAAACATGGGAAGCCGGGCAACATCATCAAAATATTGCTCCGCTTCTTCCCGTCGCATCTTGGCCGTGGGTTTAAGCCCTTGCATGTTCACCAACACCCGCACGGTTGCCGCCATCCCATCTTCAAACGCACCGACCAAAACAGAACGGTGCTGATGCTCAACAATCTTGGCAACGCGCAGGGCCAGCCATTTGCACCATGTGCTTTTACCGCTGCCCGTGTCACCGGTAACAATGGTCAGTTCCCCATCGCGCATCCCGCCCCACAGCCGATCAACGGGCACGCTATCAAGTTTCACACACGGGGTGCCGCCCGGATTCCACACCTGCCACAACTGTTCTTTGTACGCAGAAAACGGCTGCACCGCATTGACCGCGAACGAAGTTGCAGCCTGCAACCGCCCGTCAACCGTTTCCTTTGACACGCCCAGTTCCAAGCACTTGTTGGCATCCTTGTGCGGCAACTGCACCCGTGCGCACCGGTGCTTGCCCAACACGCTGGCAATCGCTTCTGCCGCTTCATCACCGGGTTCATCCATATCCATGCAGATCAGCACCGAATCAAACGCAGCGAGCTGTTCCCTGAATTCCGCTACATGATCAGCGGCAGCAGGTGCCCCGGTGGTCAACGAACAAACCACGTGATGCCCATACTGCCACATGCTAACTGCATCCAATTCGCTTTCACAAATCACAACCTGATCTGTTCTGCCATCAGCATCAGCACCGATGGCATCCAACCCGTACAGCACAGACCGGCACCCGGCTTCACGTTCAAACCGCTTCCCTTCAACACTGCGGTACTTCACCAACCACGCCTGCCCATCCCACGTCACAGGCACCGCTGCAAAGGCAATCACTTCAACCGGATCACCAAACGTTTCACCGCACTTCCCGCACATGCCCGGTGCAGACACCCGTGGCCCGCGTTTGGTTTCCACCATACCGCAGCCGCACTTCCACACCGCACGTTCGGTGAACCCCAACCGCCAATATTTAATTGTTTCATCTGTGAAACCACGCTTGCGCAAATATTCAAGCACAACCTTGCCACGCGGCTTCCACAGTTCTGCTTCCATCGCTGTAATCAACCGCATGTCAAGCGGCTTGTGGGCTTCTGTATCGCTCGCATGCCCGCCACGCCGCACACGTTCCTGATCACGCAACACAGTGCCCTGCCTAGTAGCAAATGTTGGCCCTGCATTGATTGGCTTAAAAGCCTGATCCAACACACCCATCAACCGCTTCAAGTGAAACAGATTGCCGGATGTCCCACACTTCAGACAATTCCACAACCCCGAATTTTCAGCAATTGAAAACTTCCGTTCACCTTTCTGCTTCTGTTCGTACCCACAGCACGGGGCACGGTCCAACACAAACTGCCTGCCCCGGCTGCTTGAATTAAAAGTTTCAACAACCTTGCAGCCACCCTGATCAAACGCAGCCTGCACTTCATCCGGTGTCACTTCCCTTACCATCAGCCACCACCCCGCCTTGCTTCCTGTCGCAAGGCAGAATCAAACACGCTGCCCTGCCCGGACACACGCGCACCACCATCCTGTGCTGCTGCAATCATCCCTTCCGTGTTGCTGTCTTTTAAAATGTAGTCCACCAAATCGTTGAACGGCTTGTTGTGTTCATTCTTGCCCATGCGCCACGGATCACGGGAACAGCCCTGGATTGCAAGGTGCAATTCTTCCTTGCTATATGACCGCATGGCCTTGATCAGTGCCCGCTTGCGCCTGTCAGTAAACTTTGTACGTGTTGGTGATTTCTTGCACAGCCTGACCCATTCATCAAACAACCATTTTGCATCATCAGCCTTGCCTTCACGCACTGCCGTGGCTGCCGTTCGTTTCTTGTGCCACGTTGTGTGGTCAAGCAGTTCATTCGCAACCGGCACAGACAACAGTAAATGATCAAACGCACCCGGTGGTGGGTCAGGCAATTGGCTGTCATTCTGCCGCCCTTTGTTCACGCGCTGCATGATCACGCGGGGAACAACACAATACCTGACACCATTCACGATGTACTCAACCGCTTCCCCAAAACCAATCAACTCTTCAAGCCACCCCTGCGCTTGCCGTTCCCACTCCGCATCAGCGTGTGGGTCTTCAAAAAAAATCGTGCGATTCCCCGGTGCCGTCACAAATTCCCCAACAGCAGCCACCCGCAACCTGCCCTTGCAGTCAGCATGATCAAGCAGACTGATCAGCAGGCAGCGTGCCGTGGGGGAAAGTCTAACAACACACGGATCTTTCCAGAAACCCGCATGAATCAAAGCCATGTTATGCACCCCTTAAAACGGAATTTCCTCGTCTTCTTCCTGCCCTGGAATTTCGCTGCCTTGCCCACCCCGTTGATCACCACCCTGATCATACTCCCCACGATCATACCCACCGCCACCCTGCGGCTGCTGTTGCTGTTGCGGCTTCACCTTCGGTGGAATGAACTCTGCATCTTTGGAGTATTTGGCAAGGTCCTTTTCGTTGGATTGCAGCTTGGAAAAGTCTTCCAGGTTCACATACTTTTCATCACGCAGGCTTGTTGTCACAACGAACACGTGTCCAAGCATCCGGTTGATATTGGCAATGTTCGCCTCAACCCAACGCTGATCATTGCCCGGCCACTGCTGTTGGTTCAAATGGATTTCCACATCATCGTCGTACCCCATGGCTTCCACCAACTGCCCAAACCGGAACTGTGATTTTTCGTTGGTGTACAACTGCGCCGCGAATGTTGACCGGCTTTGCGGGCCACCGATCACCTGAAACTGCATCCTGAAAAATGGCGTGGTGTTTTTGTTTTCACCAAACGTCCATTGCAGAATGCGCACAACATACCTTCCCGGTGGCACCGTACCGCCACCGGCATTCTCTTGTGCTTTGCTCGGATTAAAAGCCGCCATCTGCTTGCTCCTTCTTTTCATATTGGTTGATCACCCTAGCACCTGAACATTGCTGCCCGCAATTACTTTTTCTTGCCGCCACCCTTGCCTGCTGCGGGCTTGCGCTTGGGTGCAGGCTTCGCCTTCACGGGTTCCGGTTCCGGCAATTCATCATCAGCCGCAGCGGCTTCCGGGAACGCAGGCTGATCTTCTTCCACTTCCGATTCCGATTCCTGCCCCGTTTCATCTGGCAATTCACTTGCCGTTTCTACTTCCGGCAACTCAGCCACTTCCGGCAATGCTTCCACCACTGCGGGTTCATGTTCAGGGTCAAGTTCAGGTGCCGGAATTTCCGGCTGTGCGTCTGCCTGCGCCTGAACAACAACGCCACCTTCCATGACGGCTTTCCGTTCAGCCCTGACACGTTCCCCTTCACGCTGCTGCAACGCTGCCAGCTTGTTTCCATCGAACAGCGAAGCCCACACCGGATCACCCGACCCAAGCGTTTGGGGAATTCCTGGCAGGTGTTTTGTCATGACCCGGTTCGTGGATTCGGTCAACATTTCGTATGCAATCCCGCCGTCAACCCCACGCTTGTACGCATACATAACAACGTTGCACTGCTGCGCCACAAGGTCTTGCGAAGCACGCCCCATGAACTGCGGCCTGATCAGACGTTCATCTTGTTCCCCGCCGTTTTCATCTGCATGGGTAATGATCACCACGTTGCACGGCAGATCACGCAGCCACCGGACCATTTCCACAGTCTTGTCTTTCAGTGTTCCCCAGTCCGCAATCTGCATTGCGCCGCGCCCACCTTGCGTCAAAATCTGATTAACAAAAATACCCTGCAAATCATCCAACGAATCCAACACCACCGTGTTGTACCGCAGCTTTCCGCCATGATCTGACATGTCTTTCACAAGCTGCGCTTGGATGTGCATCAAATCGTGGTGATCCGAAATTTCACCAACATGAATGTCCGGCCCTTCACGCTGAATGGTCAGCAGTCCGTTGGTTTCCGTCAACAGAAACAGAACATCCTGCCCAAAATTCGCCCGGCACGCTGCGGTTGTTTTCCCGCAACCTGCCTTCCCATACAGCAGGATTTTCAAAAACACCTGCATCACGTAATCCTTCGCACGCCTGATTGCCATTGGTCTTACCCTTTCCCTTGTCTGTTATTTCTTGAACGCACCCGCTTCAATCTCAGGGGCACCGATCTGCCCACCTTCACGCTTCACGTACAACGCCTGATCTTCAGACGCATCCAAAAAACAAGCAGCCCTGAACGGACACACCCGACTTGGCGTATTGCATGCGCTGCGGTTCCGTGCCCACCGTTCCTGCTTCATCTGCATACTCTGACTGATCAACCGGGAACACTGCCACAGATCGGCCATGGCTTCGGCCTGCTGCTGTTCCGACACGTACAGTTCATGCCGGAACATAAAGCTGTCACCACGTGCCGCCAACCGTTCATATTCTTCCCGGTACGTTTCCCACACCATCCGTGCGCCCGGATTTTCGATTGCAGCTTGCAACTGTTCAAACTGCGCCTTGTAGATATCCGGGGTGGTGTCGCACCTGCGCCGCGTCATGTGGCCTGCCGGTGATTTCAATGCAGCAGGCATGCTCGGTTCCTTGCTGCATAGCACGTTGTACAGCACGCCATGCACGCCGCCTTCAAGCGAAGCAGCCAAAGGGTGAACCTTCCCGCGCAAATAGTTCGCCGCGTACATGTACGCCCGTGGCTGTGTCGCATATTTCAGTTCTGACTCAAACTGTGGACGCTGCCGGGATGAAGTTGTTTTGTGCTCAAGCAACAGCACACGCCCGTCTTGCCGATCACGCACCAGCCCGTCAACCTTGCACACGTAATGCCACAGGCTGCTTGCATAGCCGGATGGTGTCACCACAGGAATCCGTATGGGATGTTCCACGGCAAGTATTTCATACCGGTCTTGATCACTGGCAAGGTTCTTTTTGATGTACCGTTCAAGCACCCTGACTGCCTTGCCTGCAATCTCTTCAGCCTTAACCTGCGCTTCTTCCCCGGCCTGAATGTCTGCCGGGTCATTGCTGTTGCCGTATCGCTTATCGATCTGCTGCCCACGTTCCCCCAACCACGCATTCACCACATCGTGTGTCATCACCAAACTTGCAGTCACCAATTCTGCCCCGCCAATCACAGACCTGCCATCGACAACCGGCCTGCCCATCATGTTGGAATAAACGCTATCAAGGCACCGGTGGACAAGCGTACCGAAAGACAACGCCACGCCCTTCACACGCGGCTCCAGCCCTTCCACAACACTGATTCTGTACCGTTCCGGACAAGTCAGAAACGTTCCCCCACTGCTACTGCTTAACTGCTGCTGTTTCATTCTGCACCCCTGCTGTTGATTGTTCACCGCACCCATCGTTCATGTTCGATTCATCACCGTGCCCGCACAGCCACAGAAAGTTCACACCAAGCACTTCACCTGCCCGATGAAGCATGCCAACACCAGGATTCTTGCCCTGTGTCAACGTGGTAAAAAACCGTTCCTGCAACCCGTTGCTGCGAGCAATTTTCGCTGCGCTGTTCAGGCCATCACCACGACTTGTTCGATGCGCCAACGCAACACGCACCCGCAGCCGGAACTTGTCAATCCACCATGCCGGTGGTTCAATCGAGCCTTCCTGCTTCACTTCTTCTGCCATCGGTCTTGCTCCTTTTCTGCTAACCATCCAAATCAACAAACACAGACACCATGCATGTTACTGGTTTCTATTGCAACATATATTTTACTTTTTCTTCACAGTGCATACAACAAACACTTTTGCAAATCGAACGAAACAAAAACTTGCCTGCCGCAATCCCGCATTTCTCACCGCCGCTTTTTTTCATTCATTTTTTTTCTGCTTTTCATTCCCTTTTCTTTTCTACCAACACTCTTCTGTTCTTTATTTTGGATAGTGTAATATTTTCCGGCCTATATATTATAATTAGCTAAGTAGCTTTCTTTGTACTACTTTCTTTAAGGTTTTGAGAGCGCCGATTGCATGCACAAAAAACAGGCACTTGCATGCACAAAAAACAGGCACCCTTGTCTTGGTGGCAAACTAAAGCAAGCAATCACACCAACTTGAAAACATACTACCAGGAACGCATTTGAACATTTACGGAAGTTTGTTTTGGACGTAACAGAAAACTTTTACCAAAACAGGCAGGGTTGCCTATCGAAATCTGCACAAAAATTAGGCAATTTACACCAAGGCAAGGTTGCCTCCCCCCTCAGAAAGCAGATTATGCACGTCTTGCACATGCTGAAAACCACACCCTTCCAGCACCCCACCGGAGCAATACGCACCCGGCAAAAGCATCACCAATGGCCACAGCCCTGCCTTCCCGCCACGTGCAGCATGCAATCGATCAGCCCAAGTGCGCAGCAATCTGATCTTCCAACGCTTCAATATCTGCCCCGGTGGCATCCCATTGGATTGGCAGGTTGCTGTTTGTAATCCATGTTGACATCTTGCTTGCTCCTTTAGCTGGCAACGCCACTGCGCTGCACGGTTCCCATGTCCACCCACATGCTGCCGATTGGCACGCACCGCATCAGATAAACGCCAAGCAATTCATGCCCGTTTTTCTTGGCAAGCTCCTGTTCCTGATTCCACACCGGCTGCAAGTCAACCAAGCATCCTGACACCGTGTCTAAATACTTGTTCCATTCCCCGCGCCACTTGTCTTTCAGCCGCACCATTATCACGTGCTGTTCCAATGATTCCATCACGTTCCTGCCTTCCATATTTGCCCCGTGTGTCATCTTCTTCTTTCGTTCGTGTAAGGTGTCACGCCACAGGGCGGAACCCCCGCACGCTGCCGTGTGCTGCGGGAAACCGCCTGTTTGAAACAGCGATGTTAGTCCTGATTTTCGCGCTTCTCGTCACGGATTTGATCCAGCCAGCGGCGCACATCGGTGGTATCCAGGTGTGCATCGTTGAGACGACACTCGGCAACGATATCATCTGCCATGATGTCGAGTTCTACGTCTGTGGATTCGGAGTTAACCCGTTGATCGTCGTCACCATGGCACAAAAAGTCATCCGCGCCCTCGTATGTCGGGCACACGATATCCGAGATGTATTGGTCGATATCATCGATCAGTCCGTTGGCATGATCGGTGAGCGTGCCAACGTGGTTGTTCCCGTTCCATTCCGTGTCGTAGCCTTCCACGATATCTGCTAGCATCGCCTGAACCAGTTCCGATTCCAGATACTCTCTAATCGGCGTGGTATCCGCTACCCCATCGTGGATATTTGCGAGGTAGATAGTCCGCCCGTGATAGATGTCGGCTGTCATGGTGTTGCCATGCCCGGAGCGCACGCATACGCTTGCCTCGCCGTCCGTATCGAGCACAATCCGGTGATTCCAGTTTCCACGTTCGTGATCGGCACTGGCGTCGTTGTATTCTTTGTCCATCGTGATTTGCATGATATTGCTCCTTCGGGTTGGTTGTTGTGTCCGTTTTCTGTATCGGACAATTTCCATTCTACAGATTGCACAACACATTGCAAGAAAAAAATGCACAGAATGTAAAATAAATTACAACTGTTTGTTTTCACTGCTGTTTTACATAAATAAAAAGCGGAATGTTTCCACTCCGCTGATCCCCCCACCCTTGCTTTGATATCTTTACAGCCTAGCTGTCAGGCTTTCCCGATTCATCACGTGGCACCCAACCAACTGGCCAAGCCTAACACCCATACAGCCCAACACATCCTTCATCACATCATCAACCGAATGAAACCCACCCCGCCTGCCCCAATTCCCAATATGCGCAAACGTCGATCCTTCACGCACCACGCACACATTGTGCCCCTTCACCTGCCATGGCCACCAACCTGTTGCCCAGATCACATTCATCACACGTGCACCGAACCCACCCTTGACTGACCACGCGCACCACAACGCAGCATCATCACAATCCCAAGACACCCCGTACACATTAACCTTGCGAATCCCGCCCAACCTGACCTGCCCGACCTGCCCCGGAACAAACGCCTGCCCCAACACCATGGCCGGGTCAAGCCCACTTGCAAGGATTGCTTCATTAATAAGGGCATCACCGCAGCACGGATGGTGAAACGCATCACCCAATTCACGCCACCCATCAGGATGGTATGCGATTTTTTCAACAAGATCAGCCGCACCCTTGGGAGTCAACGAACCCTTCCACGTGGGGGAAGATTCTGCATGCTTCCGATCCCACAGCCATTGATACAGCTTGGACCACCACGCATAAAGACCGGAACGAACAAGCAGCCAATACCCGGCATGTTTCATCACATCCCCCAATTATTTGAAATAAAATGCAAGTGCTGCCGACCCGGCAGCCACGGTGGTTACTATCAGCCCGCCAACCACGATCCACACCCACGCAGGTGTGCGATATTCAACGACGGATTCACACTCACAAACCGCATACTGTTGGCAACCGTCAAGTTCTGCTTGACAGTTCCCCAAGCTCCCTTCACATGCAGCCCGCAATTTGTGTTCCAATCGTTCATCATCCTGCGTTTCTTTGTAATCATCAAAGCCAGCATCATTCAGGCAGAACCCAAACCCATCAGGGCACTGCCCGGCTTCACCCACAGTCACCATGAACGGTGCCGGGTCAACATCATCATCAGGAAGCACTTCAATTTCCCGCACCGGGTCTTCAGCAGGTTCCGGCTGCCGGGGAACAATCACCGTGGCTTCAGCATGCCCGCCGCCCTGATCACTTGTTGCGCTTCTTACGTGCCGCAGACCCACGGAGCAACACGCTTGGATCACGAACACCATCACCATCAGCACGTGTGCGCAATTCGTCTTCCAACAATTCTGCCTTCTTTTCATGGTACGCACCCTTATGGTCTTCAGGTTGGTCGTTCACTTTCACCACTGTCTGCTTCTTCACAACCACCGGATCTGACCGGAACAGGGAAGACAAGGCAAACACTGCCACGAAGGCAACAGCAATAAAGAAGATTGGGACCAACCACCACAGCTTGCCCTTTGACACCCGATCCCACGCCCCGCCTGCCTTATCCCCCAACTTTGCCATCATCCTTGCCAGCATCTTCTTCAACCTTTCCGGCTTCACCATCAGCCCGCACCTTGTTCCGGTGCATTAAAAAATTCTTCACGTCACCACCGGTCATCACGATCACGAACAGCCCGAACAGTTCCACGCAGCGGTTCATGAATATGTCAAGCACTTCCACAACGAACCCATAACCGGCATCACTCTGCCGTTCCCACAGCCACACAAGGGGTGCGCTACCGATCACCATCATGCACCACAGGCAAATGATAAATACAAACATCACCACCACGCGCATCCCGCGCAATGCCTGCGATAAGTCATCAATTTTGCGCAGCCTGCCTGTCAACCGTTTGGCCATTACTTCCACCGTGCCAGATAGATTCTGCGGGCCACGCCCGTTTCAACAACATATTTGACGGGGGTGAAGCACACACCACCCATTGACTTGTGCGAACCCAACAGGGCAATCTTGATCTGTTCCTTGCCGCCACGCAACATGGTGCGTTCCACATCGTACACCACGCCTTGATGCCCGGACACCTTCCCATTCCGCAGCCACCACCCTTGAAACAACATGCCCGGTGCCACGTGCTGCGCCGGTACATATTCCACAAGACCACGCTGCCAACACGCATACACCACGCCATGCGTCCATGGATGCCCGGCAACCACGGCATCAAACAACGCATCATGGCCAGCCATTTCCCCTTGTGAAATATTGATTTCTTTTCTGAAGTCTTTGCCCAACGTGTTGCCCACGCGGGTGTCTTTGTCGATCACGTCCAATCGAGCCGCAACCACCATTTCCAAAAACTTGCTACAATCAATCTTGCGTGCATCACGATCCCATGCCCCATACTTCCACCGGGGCATTGGAAACATTGCCGCCACTTTTTTTGCCAATGCCAAGTCAGCACTCATGATTGCCCACTTTCATGCACTCTGCATTTTATCCGCTGTGGTTGTTGCGCCGGATCTTGAACAGTTTGAAATTCCAAATCAACCCACATCCAACACCGGCTGCCAACACAGCAACAGAAACGCCTACAATGTAAATCATGGTGTCAATCCTTTTTTTTCGCACGGGCACGTGGTTTTGCCGTAGCACTGGCTTCGATCTGATCCATCCTTGTGTCAATCGCTGCACGCTTCTGTTCGCATGTATCGCCCCTGTCATCCATCCGTTGCAATTGCACCCGCAAATCTTTGGGCACACGTTCAGACAGCTTGGATTCCAACAGGGTTAACCGTTGCTGGATTTTGGTGATGTCAGAACTGAACTTGGCAACCCACTTGTCAACCGTGGCACTGATTGCTTCAACAGCACGCTGCCTGTTTTTCTGCGTGAACAGGAACAGCGCAACGGCAACAGCAGCCAACGTGCTGGCAGCAGCCATCAGGATTTGAAAGGCTGTGGGTGTTGACGCTGCATCCATATTGGAAACTTCCTGTTCATGGTGCTGATAATGATATTTAAAAAATATCACTTGACCCGTCAATCGTCCACTTTTACAACTTTCAAACAATCACGGGCGGTATTGGTCAGCAGCGGGCGTTAACAGCACACTGTTCCCGCCAGGCGAACTATCAACAACTTCATCCGTGGTGTTTGTGATTGTCACGCCAGCCGGATCCCCGATTGTCCCGATAATTTTGTGGTCAGCCGTCACTGCCGGGAAAGCTGGAACTCCTGCTGCTGCGAGGCTTGTCATCCCTTGCGTATTCTCACCGAACCAAGAGTTACGCGCACCATCGCCCATTGAATATGTCGTTGTCCCTTGGTTCGCCCACGTCGTTCCATCTGTAGATTTTTTAAACCACAGATCATTGGCAAGATCCGTAAGAACGGCCCCGTCCGTAACAATCTTGACCCAGTTGTCGATATTATTAGAAAAGTTCATATCCATAATGACCCACGTTGGTGTGCTCGCTGGAAGCACGCCGTTCAGCGTCAACGTGTAATCTGCCTCCACCGCTCCGTGAGAAGGGCTTGTGCCTATCAGAGTTTTGGAAGCCCAGTTTGGTGCGTCAGCCCCGTTGTCAGGCGCAACGTATACCTTCACAACAAGAGTTCCTGCAATTACCTTGTACCGGTATGCAATACTTGATAGATCACGAGCAGCCCCACTCGTATCTGTAAGCCGAATTGCAACATAACGCCCGGCGTATTTTGGAACCCAACTTGTTGCTACAGCATTTACGCGGATGACATCAAAGGTTCCAGCAACATCCGCTTCCGCACCGTCGTGAATAATTGGCACCCCATCCACAGTGATTGGGATCTCCACGTTGGCGACTTTTTGTTTTCCAACATTTGCAGCTGTGACCGTCAACGCCACATCTTTTGGATTTCTGAAATATGCGTTGGTACTCTTGTTCCATAACCTGTGCCTGCCAGTTTGCACTTCCAGGTCAGGTACATCGGACGCACGCAGGTCAGCACCTTCCATCAATACAAAATCAGGATCTGTTCCCCAGTCATCAGGACCAGACGCGCCGGAACTCATTGCGTCAATGGTTTCCAGCGCAATCTGCGGAGTAACGTCAGTAGAACTCAAAATTCCACCAAACCCAGACGCATCCACGTCAATCGCACTTGCCGGATGCTGTGACGGGGTTGCCCTGCCAGACAATCCCCCATGATCATTCGATGTAGCATGCGGGTTCGCAGCATCATTCTCGTGCGTTGTCAGATTGCTTTGAACAGCAGCAGCAGCACCGGCCTGATCAGCACCGGTTTGTGCATAGCCAACCTGATGCGGATTGCCTTCATCCCCGGTATGCCCAATAAGTTGACCAGTTGAAGCAGACGAGCTGTGCGGGTTTCCCAACCCTTCATGCGTGCCAAGATTAGATTGCACCCCCGCAGCAGACCCAACAGGATCAGCACCGGCCTGACCAGCCGTCACACCGTGAGGATTCCCCTCGTCTTCCGTGTGTGTTGTCAAACTCGACTGATCAGCCTTGTTCGGCACGGCATCAACCAACGCCACCTGTTGGTGTGTCAAGTGCTGCCGATCACCGTCACCACCACCACTGATCCCCATGGTGTCATCATGGAAACTTGACGCACTTTCCTTGCCCCACCGGCCCGGATCTTCAGCCGCAATACTGTTGGGCTTCACGATCAAGTCGCCATCATCAGTCCCGGTGCTTGCAGCATTGAATCTGTAATTGGAATCTTCAGTGCCCACATACCTGAAGTGGTTCTGTGTCAGATCGTCACTGACAGCACGCAGCGCAGCCACATCAGCAACCGGATCATCCTTTTCCCCAACCAACTGCCTGCCGCCAACCGCAGGGTTCGTTACAGGGTCAAGTTCGGGGTTTGCTGCATCCAACGCTTGCCGAATCCTAGGCTTCAGCACTGGCCTATTTCTTGGTTGGTCACGATCTGCCATCGTTCAAATCCTTTTCAGTTGCAAGCTGCAATCAACCCTGCGCCATCCACCTGATTTCAACACTTCCGGGGTTCGCAATATCCCCAATTTCCCGCACGCGCACTTCCAACACATCACAGCAGATGGCCACAGCAGGCCACACCGATTCAACCGCAGCAACCGCGCCACCAAAGGCTTCAATACTTTTGTGCGCAACCTTCTGCGTTTCTTCCCACAGGGTGTCACCAATGTCTTCATCACGCACGTTTTCCTGCCCCAATGAAGTGAACGGCGCATACCCTGCGGGGGTGGCTGCCATCGGGGTGATCTGCAATGCAGCCTGCCCCGGATCACCAACCAAACTTCCAGCACCGGAAGTGTACTGCATGGCGATTGAAACACGCGCCTTGTTGCCAACGTGCAAGTATACCGGGTCTGACAACGCCCCCGCAGCCGGACACGCTTTAGTTTCATTTTTCAACGGCATGGGTCATTCATCCCTTCGTTTTGGCACGCTTGCGCGGTGCCGGGTTGCTTCTTGTATCCCTGCCCAACGCCCCGGCCTTGCGCCGCACGGGCTTCTTTCGGACGTGGCTTGGCTTGGCCGTGTCTTCAACCGTGGCCCGCTCCACAACCGCCTTCAGGTTTCCATCAGCAAGGTCTGTGATTGACAGCAGATCAAGATGCATGGCAGCCATCTTGCGCTTGGCTTCAGCACGGGCTTCTTCCCTGTTGGTTGTTCCCAACGCAACGGGTTCCATCTTCTTCAGCGGTGTTTTAATATCCACCCGCAAATACATCAACAACTTCATGGCTTCCCGCTTTCTATCGAATCAGGCTGTTGAATTCAATCTGCGCACGGCACCCAAAATAAGAAGCGTTTGCGGTGTCAGTCTGGATTTGCAGCCACAACATATCATCTTCATCAATGACAACATCCGGACTCACATCAACCGGGTACGTATCACGCCCATCATCTGTTATGACATCCAACGTTCCAATCACCGTTGCGCCGTTGGAATTCCATGCACTCTGCCGCACAACCTTCATAGCAACAGTGCCCGCACCATCGTTGTCATAATCAACTTCAACCTGTTTCAGCGTTTCCCCCGCAAGCAGTGCCGGTGACAGCGGAATGTATAACAGGCTTGCCACGGGATCAATCGCATTAACTGCCGGTGATCCCCCAACAACCGTAAACTTCCAATGGGTATCATCACTCGCTGTGGCGTTGTCGTTTTCCCCAAGGTTCAGCCACATGGAAGACATCGGGGGGAACACCCGGTATTTGGTTTTCACGGCACTTGCCGCAAGCTTAATGTCACCGGTAATATACAAATCTTTCCACCCCAGCACCGTGCTGCCCAAATCCCACAAGTTCACTGTGCCGGGCATGAAGTCACTGTTGACTGTTTGCCCATCCCCCACCACGCTGCCCCTGTACACACAATCAACCATGTACGTACAGATCGCATCCATCTGTTCTGCAATGCTTCCAACCAACACCGTGATGCTGTTGGCCCCAAGACTGCCGTTACTTGTAAACTGATGGCCAGCAATCCGAGCAGTGCCGCTGTCAAGGGCACCGGCTGTTGCTTTCAGATCCGTCACAATTTCACTGATTGCAGCCTGCACATCAGTAGCAGCAATGTCACCCGTTCCCCCGCCACCGGCATACCATGCAACCCCAGGCGTATACACAATCGCAGCAGCCGTGTGATTCCCACCACCATTGGCCACGTGATCATTGACATTGACCAACAACGCCCGCAACTGATCCTGCACAGATCCGGCAGAAATCGAAAATGCCCCGCCCGGCGCATACGCAGCACCACCGATCCGATCAGAACCGGCAGCGTTGACAAGATCAGTAATGATTCCATTCACCCGCGCAAACACACTGCCCGCTGCGTTCGCCGTGGTATCATGCCACGCTGCGCAATCATAAATCCCCAACAGGTGCGCACCGCCACCGGTGGCCTGTGACGCAAGGTTGTTCACAAGGGAATCAAGCATGTCATCAGCAGTGCTGCCGTGGGCAACCTTCCACGCTGCGCCACCGGTCCAATCCGGGGGATTGGCCTTGGCAACTTGCGTGGCCGTCAACGTGTCAAGATGCCCAAACAAAAACTGCAATGCTTCACTCGGGGTGCCGTATTGCTTGTCAACCCCAAAGTGCAGGCTGTAATTGTAATACAACCAATCATCCCTGCGGGTGGTGCTTACTTCATCGAACAGATCCGACCCGCTAATTTCAATGACGCCAGCCACATTGGTCAACTTGATAATTTTTAGCACGGTACGGGCAGAAGGAACCGTGGGCGGCACCGCTGCGCCAACCGCTGCTTCACTGCCTTGGATAATTTCAAACGTCACCGATTCATCACGCTGATACCAAATGGGATCACCGTTGCCATCCGTGCGTTGATCCGACAACGCCCGATCAAACGCAGCAACAAGCAGCAGATACCTTTCCAGGTTCAACGTGGGAAGGGTACTTGCCCCGTTCACATCCGTGCTGCAATCCTTCGTGGTTGACGCGGTTGAAACATACAGCCGTTTCCCTTCAGGCGTGTACCCAAGGAACGGGCCACCAATGGCAACGTTCAGGCTGGCCGGTGTTTCAGCAGTGACGGCACCCCCACTGATGATTCCAGTAAACGCCCAATCTTCACCCAACGCCCAATCAGCCGCTTCAATCCCATCGAGCATTGCGTCCAATTCTGCTTCAGTGACAACCTGCTTGTAAAAGCTATTGAATCGAAGTGCCATGATTCCAATCCTTTATTCTGACAGCACTGTGCCGCCTTCAACTTCGCCACTGATGGCGTCTGTTCCTGCCAGTTCTGATACACCCAAAACCCACTGCTGTTCAACTTCTGCCGTTGTGGGTTCCACGATATTATGCAAGTGACACGGTGCAGGCTGCAAGTATTCTGCAACCCACCTGATGCCATCCCGTTGGTCTGTCGTTAGTGTCTGCGCCACCGTGATATCATATGCGTACAGGTTCCACCTGCGCGACGGGCCAAGTACGGTTTCACCCGTGACTTCACCTGTGCCTGCATCAATTCCGGCCAACTCTGAAACGCCAAGAATCCAACCGCTTGTGTTGGCTTCCGTGATTGTAACAGGGTCAAGCCCAAAGAAAAACTTTACCGCAGCAATTATGATCTGTTCGGTGCCCTTGTACCGGTAAAAATAAACCAAGTTTGCCAACAGCCTGCGCTTCATCGTTTCTGTCAACACAAATGGAAACGGGTTGCCCAAGTCTGCCAACATAGCATCCAAGTATTGTTCATCAGCTTTTTCAATGTCCCAAGTATCACCGAACCGGTCCACAAGGTACAACATCCAATCAAGCACTTCCTGCAACACCGCAGTGAACCGTGCCAAATCACCCGTCCGGTCATTGGTCCTGTCAAATGTTGACATCATGTTTGACCAAATACTGAACCGCCTGCCTTCAGGTGATTCCGGCAGATACCCGGCAAACTGCATATTATCATGCGGGGAAGCAATTACGTTGCCACTTGCATCAGCGACACCGGCCACCGTCAATGTGTACAATCCTTGCGGTGTGGCTTCCCAATTCAGGGCCAAATCAAACTGACTAGAATTACCAGATACAGCCGCCACCCCGGAAACAGTAACATCAGCAACAGGCTGCTTGCCATGTGCGTTCCGTGCATCAGGCTGCACATCAAAGCCAAGCCGGGCCACAGAATAGTTGGCAGCCAACAGGGCAGTGGCACTGTCAATGGTTTCATCTGCCGGTGGCAAAATAAATTGATCCGAATCATGCAGCAGGGCCACGCTTGCTTCACGGTATGACACGCGCCCATCAGCCAACGTGGCAGTGATGCCCACCGTGTACGTGCCTTCAGCCCACAGGTACGGCAGCCGCCTTCCCACCACAGCCGTGGAAAAACCAAGCGCAGTGTTCGCACTTCCGGCCACCACCTGCAATGTTGCTGTGCTTGACGTGTCAACGGCATAAAGCCAAACCCGGTTCAGGTACGCTTCAGCCCACAGCACCCCCGCTGCTTTGGTGTTGATTGCCTGCGCCACTTCTGCTGCGGTTGTTGCGTGCAAGTCTACGGCATCACCTTCAATAAATACCACAGTGGTGGTTTGCCCGTTCACATTCACATGCAACTGCGCCCCTGCCCACAACACGTACAACTCTGCATTGCTCTGCTGATAACAATGCGCCAACGGTTCAAAAATCCACCGGCGCAAAGTTCCGTCATAGGTCAGGGCTTCATCACCCCATGGCAACGATCCAAGCACCTGCGAATAATTCAAGCCCGGTGGAAGCATTGGTTGGGAATACGTGACGCGCACCACCCGTGGGGCAATGGCCACCACGTTGCTGATCATTGGCCGGGTCACATCTTCAATCGTGTAATACCACGTTTGATCAATCGTGTGCGCACCACCAACAACCTGCGAAGCACAACGCACCCGAACCCGCGATAAAGAAACAAACCCATTGGGCACATGCACCGTGATCTTCAGCGTGTCTGCTGTATTCACATACGCGCTGCTTGCTCCGTCAAACCCGGATTGAAACACCCCGGCAGCAAACGCAAGCTGTTCATCAATCCACACCTGCGTGTTGGCCAAGTCAATGCCATCTGCCCCGAAATCCACAACCTCAAAACACACCAACGTTCCCGTGGGTACATCGGTTTCATACGGTTCAGGATCACGGTTTATGATCACCGGCCTTGTTGTATCAACGTCCAAAATAACGCTGTCAACGTACAACCCCGGCAGTTTCAGATTGCCTGCACTCATGCTGCTTCATCCAGTTTCACACGGAAGCCAATCCTGTGGCTGCCTGTGATTTTTGAAACATTGGCTGCCATGTCCACCCTGTCACGGCTGCGGATCGTATCCAACAGCATGGTGGCCACAGCAACATCATCAATTTCCAGGTTCATGCGCCACTGCAATTCAGGGCACTGCACAATCAACCCCGCTTCAACAGCAGCAAAGTTTGTGTGCAGAATGGCCCGCTCTGTGCTCTCTGTGACGCCTGCGGGCAAAACTGCATCAATTCTATACCGTCCGTCATTGCCAAGACCCGAACCGCTTACAACGCAAATACGGCCCGTTCCGAAGTATCCCGTTGGGGTGGTTCCGTTGTACGTGATGAACGTGCCCTTGGGAACACGCAGGATGTTCACGCCGGGGGTGGTCGCAACATATTTTTCAGCATCACCCGTGGCGTTGATTTCAGCAGGCAACGCTTCATCCACCCGGAACCTGAACGCAGCACGGACAAGGTTTACAGATGAAGGAATGCTGATTGCTTGCGACACCAACGCGAAGTCATCAGGGGCAAGCGCAAATTCATGGGCTTCTTCTTCATCCAAGCCCAAGCAGAACACCCAACGCCCGTGTGGTGCGGTCCATCCTGCCGGGGCAATCCTGCCGTGCTTTGTTCCCAACGTTACTTGCCAAGGGCTTGCTGCCATCTGATCACCTATGCAGTTTGACGCAACACGCGGCAATGATCCACAAACGCACGGCTGCCTGCCGCACTGAATTCACAACCGAACCCTGCCCGGCCACCAATCAGGGGGATTGCCCCGCTGTTGTGCCCAAGCACATCATCAATATACGATTCACCCAACGTGTCATTGAACGGAACCAAAACCCAACTCGGAGCATCAACGTTGTTTGCCGTCAAATCGTTCCGGTAACAAGCCAAAACCACATCACCATTTTCATTGGTGATCAGATCCAACCGCAAGTGCGTCCACACATCGTTCAGCACCGTGCCCACGCTGTGCCGCAAGTTGTTCCCTGTGGCCACAGCAGGAACCCCGCTGTACAGATACCCCTTGCGCAGCACAATCTTGCACGGGTCTTCATCGGACAAACCGAGCATATAGCACTGATCAGCCGTGGAATCACCTTGCAGCCCGGCAAACAGGAACGGGCTGAACCCTTCAGGGCTTGCAGACAGGCCACGCTTTATTGCGCCTTCAATCCTTATGCCCCGATCTGTTGGCCCAAAGTCAGTGACAGTGCAATACTTGCCGTGTGCAAGTTGCCCCCCCGGTGCAGCCGTGGGAGGTTCCAACGCATGCCACCCAAACACGAACAGGTTTGTGTCAGGCGCAGTTACCGGTGGACCGGTAACACCACCCGTGACACCTGCACGGAAAGATGCAGCTTCAGCAATGCTGCCCACCAAAGATGCCCAATCTGCCTGTGCCATTTTTATGCTCCAATATCTGCAAGGTTGTCCGGCCAATACGCCGCATCAAACTGTTCAGCATCCAAGTGCCGTGGTGACTGATACGCAGGGGGTGCATCATCAAAATACGCCACTTCCGTGAACGCATATGTGACAACCCAATTATCATTGTACCAACCGGCTTCCATGTCTTCCGTATCTGTCGCATTATCAAACACAGCTTCCGTGAACCGGCCTGCCGCGTATTCCCACAAGTATGCATCATTGCCCCAACCGGCTTCCATGTCTTCCGTATCTGTGCCGTTGTCAAACAATGCGGCAGTGGATTGGGTTGGCCAAGTAGACACCCACCCATCATTCAACCACCCTGATTCAAATGCCTCAATCGTTGCCGCCACGGTGTCACCACCGTTGAAAAAAGAAAAGTCAAAATATTCAGCATCGAATTCCCACAAGAAACTTCCCCACCCGTCTTCAAACGATTCAACCCAAGACCCGGTGCCGAACGTTGCCAAGGAAACCAAAGACGCACTTGCAACATGCAACCACTGTGTGGCTGCACCCTGACTGCCCAACTCAAAACTTCCGTTAATATCGGGCAGCCCGGTGTCAATCGTAACACCACCCCACGGACCACTGCCCCAAGGGATCGTGCCAAACCCGCTTTCAGGTATCACAACCGGTGCCATCTTCTATGCTCCAAACGCAGCGTGCAAGGGAATGATCGGTGTTTCATGCGTTCCGAACCCACCCGCATCCACTTCTGTTTGCGACCGAATCAAGGCATCAGATGCCGTTCTGCCATCCCATCGGTTGCCCAACGGAAACGCAGGGGTGCCAATCTTGGCAAGGTCAATCACAGACGCATCAGCCGCAGGGTATGCAGGGACACTAGGGGTGCTAGCAAATAGCACCTCGATATCAAACGCCTTTCCACCACCTGCAAACGGGAAGGTTGTCACCCCCAGATCATCACTATATAAAAAGTTGTCCCACTGCCACCCAGTTGCCATCTGCGTGGGAGTCAACAACGCATCAGGAATGGCTTCTGTGACTGCCCCTGTGATCAAATCAGCCATGAAAAACAACCAAAAAACATTATCTGTCACCAACTGATTCAAAGAATCCCAGATGAAATAATTAGGATTCCAAACAGCATCACCCGTGCCGAACGATGTTGAACCCAACGCCACAAGATTTGGCACATCAGGACTGCCCGCAATATCAGGAACAATCGAAAGATCCATAGTACCCATGGCTGTCATGTTCAAGTGTTTCAGTGCCACACCCTTCAGCGTGCCCGGCACAATCGTTTGTGAAGAGTAATAACCCCCAAGCTGCGTGAACCGAACCATAAACAGCCTGTTGTTGATAAACGCAGTGCCGACACCCGCAGCGGTTTTGTTTTCCACCAAATAAATTCCATACTCCGTGGCTGCACCGAATCGTTGCGACAATGAACCATCAGCCTTGTCAGCAGACAAATACCCCACCTTGGCTTCACCACGCAGCACATACCCCGGAACCTGCGGGCCAACAACTTGCACCCGCGTGCCTGTGTAGTATTCACCCGTTCCCTTATCGGACAAGGTGCGTTCGCCAATCGGGATCACGTCACTGTTGGCAGCATCCAACAAGTGCCCCGGTGTGACTAGTAAATTGAATTCGTTCCCTGAACCACCCAACTGATCCGCAAGAATATGCGCCCCTTTAACCTGATAAGCAGCAGACGAACCACTAACACCCATGCCCGGTGGACTTCCGATGTACATCTTGCTTCCACCCATCCCAATTCCAACCGGCCTGCCCGCGCCCTCTATCACCTGCCCCGCTGTGGAGTGAAGCGAAACCTGCGCCCCTTGTGTCAGTGTGCCGGAAGCAACAACAGAATGCACCGGACCATGGAACACCACGTTGCACAGCCCATCATCAGCAACAGCACTTGCGCCTTGCACCGGAAGCACAACCGCCCGGACACAACCAACGATCACATCAGCGGCATCAGCAGAACTTGCCTTTGCAATGGTTGGAACGGACGGGCCACCCGGCAAATCGTACCACCCGGTTTGCTTCACAAAACTACCCTGTGCAATCGGTGCCCCGGTTTGGTTTATGCAAATGCGCCCCGGTGCTTGATCCAACAACAGTTCAAACAGTTCTGTTGAAATCTCCCGTGTTTCACCCCATCCACGCGCACCGGCTTGCTCATTCTCTTCTTCATAAGCAGGCAACCGTTGCGCTGTTAGTGGTGTTGTCACCCCCACAAGCGTGGTCAATTCTTGCGACCCATACGCGCCGAGTGTGGCCGTTAACTTAATCATCCACGTCCCGTAGTGGTCCAACTCCAACGTGGGGTTGGCTGCACTTGCACTTGACAACACAGCAGTGCTGTTCCGTGGGCTTGTCACAATCTCCCACGCATACACAGAAATGTTGGTGTCATCATCCACGCCCAACGTGATGATGGTCAACGGATTTGTAATACGCAAATCAAGCACCGGCCCATTGCCTGCGCCCGGCCCTGAATCAATCGTGATGTTTGCAACGGTCATCTTGTCACCTTACATTTGCAGGCCGGTTGTACCATTAATCAGGATCACTGTGCCAAGCACAGGGAATTCACTGTTTTGCAAATCCACATCCTCATGCGACCCGTTCAGCAGAAAGCCGCTTGGCTGCGGTTCCATCTTGCGCACGCCCGTGACATCACGAACCGCGTTGTATATATCAGACAAGGCAATTTCCCCTGCTGAATTGCCGTCTTCATCCAAAAAGTTTCCACCAAAATCAACATGGGGATTTTCATCCCCTTCATCATCACCGGATGAAATCGTGATTTCAAAGAACGTGGCCAGTGCAGCTTCAACAGCAGCCTTCACCACGGCTTCAGTGTATCCAGAATGAAGGAACACTGTGGCCTGCACGTTGATTGTTTTATACCGTGCGCTTTGCACATCTAACCTGAAGGTCAAAGTATTGGGGTATGTAACTGTCACAAGCGTTTCAACCGCAGCCAACAGCGCACTGCTTGCCGTTCCCCCACCCGCAGGAACAACATAAAGAATTCCCGCGTTTTCATCAATCCCACTATCCTGATTGCTTGTGTGCATCAGGACACGTGCGGCTGAAGAATTCCGCAGGGCATTGTTTTCATAATCATCACGGGTAACAGTGCGGTTCAACGTGCGCAGGCTAGCAGGGGCACGCCTACGGGCAGCAGCAACCGTTTCACGATCAACCCCACCGCTTGCACTCGCCACGTTGGTCACTGTGATATTCGCAACCGTTCCATTGGCGTCACGAAATGTTTCATCTATTGCCGTCAATGTGCCCGCGCCAACCTTGCCCACCGTGCCACCACCGGTCTTGTACACAACCGTGATTGCGCCACTTGGCACTTGCCCAAGCACGCCATCCCCAAACGCAATCCAAGCCCTGTCATATTCATCAACCCGAATAGTACAATGCCTGTCTGTGTTTTCACTGAACAGCAACGTGCCTTGTTCATCCCACGTGCCTTCAGCCGTGCTGATCACCGTGTTTACAGTGCCGCCTTCAGGAGTTTCCAAGTATGGCGTGTATTGCAAGCTGAACAATTGATTGGGCAGCGTGGTGCTTGTGAACTGTTCCGTGTATGAAGTGCTGTGTTCAGCGGCAACAGTCTTTGCGCCCGTTTCACCTGCCGTCCAAACCACATCTGCCAACGTCTGAAAATAAATGGGATTTTCTGTCAGGGTGCGCACCACCGTGCCCGCAGGCACCGTACATGTTGCAGGCAATGCTTCCTGCAATGTCAGGGTCAAATCAACCGTGGCTGCCACTGCGCCGGAAAGTTCATAGTTGATCAGCCGTGAAAGTTTGATCAGGCTTCCCCGCAACTGCGCCTGTGTGATCCTGCTTTCACGCACCTGCCGGTCAAGATAGTACACCACCACATCACCGGTGAAGGCAAAGGCTTCAAGCAGCACCACGCCAAAATCACCAACCTGTGAACTTGTCCACTCTGGAAATGCGTGCTTGATCAAATCAAGCAGCCGCAGTTTCAAGGAATCGAAATCCTTGTCTGTGTAATCCAAAGTGCCAGTGGGAAGAATTGCCATTGTTATTGCTCCAACCGTGCAACCACTTGCGCTTCTTCCACCGTGGCAGACAAAGCACCTGCTGCACGCGGGGTGAACAGCACACGAATTTTTACAAAGTTTTTATGTGGGTCTTCAGGCTGATTGCTGCTTGCGAACCGCTCAACCTTCACGCCACGCAATTGGATTCTTGGTTCATATTTGCGCAGCACTTCGGCAGTATAAAACCCGGCCACGTGCTGCATCGTTTCAATGGGCATTGTGCTGTGCAGCAGCGTGTGAATCCGGCTGCCCCGCTCTGTGTCCCAAGGCAGTTCCCCAACTTCCTGCCCATCAGGGCCACGTGTCATCAATAACTGTTCGATTGCAGCACGCAACTGATCGATGCCACTTGCCGTGGAAAAATCACCTTTCCCATTCCGCTGAAACGGATGCGTTGGCCCGTTCCAAAATCGTTCTGTTCCGGTGGTAAAAGCCGTCAAGGTAATTTCTCCAAAACGGTATACACCTGTTGCAGTGCAGACCGCAGTGCGTTCAGCGTGCTGCTGATTTCATCCAAAGCATCTGAATTCAAATTCACGACCGGGCCACTCATCACAGAAAAATCAGGCGCAGGAATTTCCACGCCTGCCAACGAACCGAATTGCACCACAATGTCAAAAATCAATGACAGTTGGCCCAACAAGGTGCCCGCATATTTGTACTGCTTACAGATCCGGCCCGCAGTTGTATGATACACACGTTCCAATTCAACGTCATTTAATTTGGCAACCGCAATTCCCATGGGTTTCAACTTAATAGAGGAACGCTTGACGGCTTCCACCATGCTTGCCACAGCATCAACAGCCTGAAGGATTGCGCACACCATCCCGCGCAACGTTGCCCCAAGGCTGTACACGGGCAGTAACTTCACCACACCCATCAGCTTTTCAATCAGGTTGGGCAGACATTCGGCCAAACCCACAAGCACCGTGATAGGATTTGCCTGTGTCACCCCATCCTTGACAGATTCAACACAATCCAACAAAGCCTTCAGGATTTCCAGCACTTCAAAGATTGGGTGGAACGGCATGGATGCGGTGTTGATCTGATTCAGAATGGTACTGGCAATGGCTTCCGGTGTCGGATAGCCAATGGTCATGTTCAGCGCCAATTCCCCACCACCCGGAAAGACCAACGCACAGTCACTTCCCGGATTCCTGCACACCACAAGAATGTCAGTTTCTTCATCAGCCATTATTCACCCAAGGGGAACATCAGGGTTGGGCACAACGCCACGTTCCATAATTGTTACCGCGTTTGCGTCCAGATTAATTTCACCAATCGCCTTCAGCGTGATCTTTGTTGCCGCAGAAATCGTGATCGAATTGGCATCTGCATCAATTTCAATCTTGTCTTCTTCCACATCAATGCCCGTGCCAAGATTCTTTATTGACTTGATCGTGGCCTTGCGTTGGCCTTCCCGTTCATCAACAACCACCCGGAACGTTTCCGTTTCAAAAACAGACACCAACGGGCTTTCATACTCTGTCGGAACTTCCTGCCCCGGCTGCTTGCTATACGGGCCAATATCAAACAACGGGTCATCAATGTTGCCCCGGTTGAATTCCACCTTTACCAATTGCCCTTGCCGTGGCGTGTGCCGGGTGGCCAAACCAACCGGCCTTGCCCATCCACTTTTTGGTTCAAGCAAGCCTTCCACATTCACCTTGACACGGCGCAGGTTTTCCGGGTCTGCGGTGTCCATCACTTTCCCAACGTAGCTTCCCCAATACCTTGCTTCTGTCGGTGCTTGCATTAGGCTGCCCCTTTAAAACGTTCAATTGGATCACCCCACTTCACCACCTTGCCGGTGCCATCAACCCAATTCTCATACAGCCACAGTTGCCCGCCAAAGGCATCGTTGTGGTGTGGCCTTGCCTTGGGTATTCCTTTGGTGATGCCACCGGCCTGCGGTGCCAATGCCGGATTAATCCGGGCATGGTTTTCCTGCACCACCCTGCGCCGCAGGTTTCCAACAGCATCCTTGCGCAAAACCAAATCCTGCGTGTACCCGCCCGCTGTCACCGTTGACTTGCACGTCTTCACATAATAGCTTCCAGAAAGATAATCACTAATGCCCCACACTTCAACGATCTGCTTTGCGGCAACCATCGGATCACCTTTGACATTCAGCTTTAATTCATAATGCCTTGCCGCACTGTTGATGTAATTGTTGCGTGCAATTTGTTCAGCCGTCGCACGGGTGCCCGGCACACCACGGGTCAGCCCACGCCCCACCCGCGCCATCACCTTGCTGCCGCCAATCCGTGCCGGGTCTTCCACTTCCAGGATCTTCCCCAACCCATCACGGTCTGTTTCTTGGTTCCCGGCTTTCACTTCAAACTCTTCACCGGTGATCGGATTGCGCCCAACAATTTTAATAATGCCCGCAGCCCGGCTGAAATCAGCCCTGAACGTTGGCTTGCCGATAATGTCGCCACCGGGGTGCGAACCGTCCACTTCATATCCATAGCTGTACACTTTCACCGGTGGGCTCCACAGGGCCAAGCTGTGGAAATGGAACCCGGTGTGATCCGCATACAGCCGCCACCCCAACCGGTTGGCCAGCCGCTTCAAAAACTTTGCATCCGTTTCCCCGGCCTGATGTATATGCGGCAGGATTTCACCCGAATCTTCAACCCACACCCACGGGTTCACATATCCGTGCCGGGCAGCCATGATCTGTGCCACGTCACTGATTTTCATGTCAATGAACGTGTTGCTTTTTTCATCTATATCGGCCAGCACAATTTTGCTATGCCCTTCAATCTTCAACCTTTCAAAGCCTGTGATTTTCTTAATAACCAAATCACGCGGGGGTGTCATTGCACCGATGTACCCCCATGATGCCCGGATGATTTCACCGGCCTTCAGCCGTTGGTCATCCAACATGGCAAGATCATGGTTGGCAAGTTCAACAATCAAACGATCAGCACCAGAATCCACATCTTCATGCATCAGCCGCAGGAATCGCTTGCCAGTTTCTTCCTGATCAAAATACACATCAGGCTCATCCCCATCAATCATGGATAGGGTAAGCACCGGCCCGCGCCTGTTGTATTCAGATTCCACACCCACGTTCAAAACTCCTTCAGTCTGCCATAATCCAAGATTTTATCACGCAACGTGCGCAGGCTTGGGATGTACACAACCGTTCCCATTGCCGGGGGAACAGTAGGATCAACCACCGGCACCGGCTGGAAGTCTGCGATTGCCCACCAAAAACCCGCAGGCCGGACCATGCCCTTGAAATAAAATCCAGCAAGTGACATCCACGTGTCACCGCTGCGTGCAGTATGCACGGCATTGTCCACAAGATTTTGATACCTGTATGGTTCGTCTTCTGTCAGGAAGCGTTCACCACTAGCCAAGGTGACATCAGTGCACAGGAAGTGCCTGCTATTTGCTGCGGCTGGCATACGATCACCCCCACTCTGTGCCGTTGGCACGCAAGTCTTCTGCATACATTCTGGAATCACGCACAGACTCAAGCGTGAACTTGGCCGTGTACGCCCAAAGGTCAAGCGTTCCGGTAAATCGCTTGTACTCGAAATGCAGCCCACGCATGACGCATTCCATTCCGAACAGACCCGGCCACACAAACAACAAGGAATCAGGTGCCCCACCAATGACGCCCGCGCCCGCATTACTCACAGCCATGAAAGACAACAGGAACTTCCTGAAATCCTTCACTTCACCCACGGCATCAGCAAGACCACGCTGCCGTTCGATTGCAGTGAAAAACTGATCCACATACAACTGAATTGGAATTTCATGATTGCCGGTGTGGCTGAAAGTCAATGGCTGATGTGACATCCCCATGATGTCATCTTTATTGTAATAGGCTTCAATGCTGTGTTCAAACGTTTCAGGGTTCAAAGGGAATTCCCTTTCTTCCCCATCACGCAAGTTTTTTATGAACGCCTTCGTTGGATCAGTTGTTGCAAATCCCCACCCTTCAAACACCGGGGGTTCCCGCTGTTCCTGCCCCTGCTGATCTATCGGTGGAAACAAATCACCTTGTAATACAGGCATGGCTTCTTCCTATGTTGCAGGCGATGGTTCAAGCATTCTAGCATCACGGGCTTCCCTAGCATTGGCCACTGCTTCTGCCACCACATCACCATCAATTTCCACCGTCACCTGTGTTGGCCTGTCTATCGCTGCCTTCATATCAGCACGCAACGCATCCCACTGTTTCTGATAGTCTGCTTGCGCACGTGCAGCTATCTTGCTTTGCGCTGCAACTCTTGCCGCCACATTATTCACACCTGTTGGATCTGGAATCACAGCCTGCCGCGCCTGCTGCACCACTTCCGGGCCACCGTTGGCAGCAACCTGCAATGTAGCTTCAGCAGCAGCGGCTTCCCGTTGCCGCCTCTTTACAATACGGAAAGCAAACTGCCGTTCAAGCCGTTCCTGTGTCTGCCCATTAACAGTATCGGTTTCCTTCATTTGTGCGAACATTGCCGCTGCACGTTTCTGAATGTCCGCACGCTGCGCCTGATTCATTGACTGCAACGCTTCTTCACCGGTTGCCGCAAACTTTTCTGTTACGCTTTTTTCCAACCCCAATTTTTCACGGATGTGGGTGATGGTTTCCTTGATTTCATCCCACTTGTGTGCCAGCAACAACAGCCCTGCGGCAATGGCAGCAATGGCCAAAGAAATTGCACCAAACGGGGTGACGGACCACGCCAAGGAAATGGCTGCACCCATCATGCGCATGAACAGCAACAGCGGCTTTAAGATAATCAGCCCGGCAGTAACGGCAAGAATGCCGGTTGCAATTCCGCCCAACACCTTGCCAGTGATTTCACCGGCCCCGTTCCACCCAACAATCGCATCCTTGTTTTTATCAAATTCCCCCGTGCCGCCATTGATAATATCCCACACCAAACTGAACGCATCACCCATCATGCCGAGCATGGGAAGTAAATAATTGTCAGCAGCATCAGCAATGCCTTCCACCATCCCATCAAAGAACTTCCCAACCCTTGTGAAAAACTGGCTTGCATTATCCACAAACTTCAGCAGCCCTTCATTTTCCGCCTTCCCCAACTCCTTTGTCATAGCATCAGACAAATGGCCATCAACCAACAACTGCACCAACGCTTGGAATCCAAGCTTGACCTTTTGCAACGGTCCAAGGAATTTATCCAAATCATCACTGCCCTTGCTGAACTGTTCCCGCACCACCTTGAACATCTTGTACATCACCCACCCAATTGCAACGATGGGAAGAATGGTCAACATCAACTTGCCCATCATCAACATCATCCCCTTGGCACTGATGCCAAGCAAGCCCATCACGCCCTTCACCAACAGGATTGTTCCGGCCAACATCAGGAAAGAACCTGTAAGCACTACAACCTTGGAAATCAACCGCTTTGTTCCATCATCCAACCCGCGCCACGTAACAATCAGCTTGTTCAAATTTTCAATCATCCACTCAATGGCAGGCCGCATGACCTGTGCAAACGCCTTGCCAAACACAATTTCAAACGTCTGCGCAGAACCCTGCAACAGAATCATTTGCCCCTTGAACGTATCCAACAGCTTCTTCCTGAATTCTTCAGCCGCGCCTTCTGCACCTTCAATTGCAAACCGCATGGCATTGACTGCCGCCCGACCCTTCACCAACATCTTGGTTGCCGGATCAAGTGCATTAGTCAGGAACACCACGGCATCTGCATTTTTCAACACCGATCCGCTGCCGGTCTTAATCGCGCCACCACTCTTTTCAATCTCTGCCCGCAGATCCCTATAACCCTTTTCACCAATGATCATTTCACCGTTGGCCAGCTTCACTGCTTCCCGGTTGGCAAGAATGGCTTTAGTAACGGCACGGGTCACACCGGAAAATGAAAGGATTCCGCGCCTGCCCGCAAGGGTGGCTTCAAGACTCTGCCGCTTTTCATCCGTCCAATCTTTTGTGACTTCAGCAAGATCCAAAATGATATCCATCATCGGGCGCATTTGCTTAGTTTCTTCATCGAAAACCTTTGCAAACGGCTTGATTGCATCCTGCACGCGACGTTCAGAGCCCAACCGCATGAACGCAGCAGACAACGCTGTCTGCGCCGTGAAGGCATCAATGCCCACGTTTCGCATCAGACCCATTGCAATCAGCATGTCATCAAAAGACTGCCGGAACGGGGAACCCTTACCCATCAACTTGGGGAACGCCCCGATCATGTCGCGTGTTTGAAAGTTGGTAAGCTGTGTCACCCGCAACAGCTTGTCAGTCATAAGTGCCGCTTCCCCAACATCACGCCCGTATGCCTTCAGTGAAGCAGACGCAATGGCAGCAGCATCAGCCACGCCCAACTGACCCATGGAACCGGCAGCAAGATCCAAAGACGAACGCAGCACGGTCATGGAATCAGCCGCATCAAAGCCCGTAGCACCCAAGACTTCCAAGCCTTCAGCGGCTTCCAGTGGGCTAAACTGCGTGGCAATACCAGCACTGATTGCAGCGTTTTCAAGCAGTTTCAATTCCCGCGTGGTGGCCTGCGTGATCCCACTGACTGATGCCATCTTGAATTCAAATTCAGAAAAACCCTTTGCTGCGCTGAACGCACCTGAAAGCAACTTGGCACCGGCAGTGAAAGCAGCAAACCCCTGCCCCATCAGTTTCAGTGAAGCCGTGGCCGAACGGGTATGCCCGGCAAAGCCCATCATGCCGGAAGACATGTGGCGCATCATTTTGCCAAGGCCACCATCCTTGCCTTGAAACAAAAACCCCGTGCCCATCAGGCCGCCATTCAGTGCCATTAGTCACGCCTTCCAATTGGCCAATGGCTGCCCGCGTTCGCTATCCTCTTGCCGCACGCGCTTCTTTTTGCCGCTGTTCTGTCACCCGATTCAACAGCCACAAGAATTGCTGCATGTCCAGTTCCCAAGCTTCCTTCCACGATATGTTCAGGCCACTGCCGTCTTGCTGCCACATCAGCCCAAACACGCCTTCAAGAATTTGTTCCCGGCTCATCACCGGGAACATGGCACCGATCAGTTCCGCTGCCGTCGCATCCGTGCCCTTTTCGATATACCAACCGCCGGAATCAGGAACCGTGAATCGCCAAAAGGGATGTCGAAATCATAGGTTTCCCCGCAGGATGGGCAAGCCACATCAATGGTAGTGTCAACACCACAGTCCACCTGATCCATGTAATCACGCAACGCTTCTGCATCCTGCGTGTACATTTCCGATTCAATCCACTTGGGCAGATCCACACCCTTCACCCCTTCCACTTCCAGCACACGCATGCGCAGGGCTGCGCTTGATAGCTTCTGTCGCTGTTGGTGCTGTATCTTGGCAAACTTCAGTTCATCTTCGCCGGTGGCCAGCTTGAACCAACACGTGCGCTTTGCAACTTCCAGCCCGAACGCAAACTTGTTGTCACCGGATTCCAGTATCGCCCGGCTTGCCTTCGGAAGTTCCTGCACGGTCAGTGCGTCAAGGTCCACTGCATTAGACTGATCCTTTTCCCCGCATTCCGTACACGTGGCGGGAATTTCATAATTCTTCCCATCCTTCACGCTGATCTTCCTGAGATTAACCAACATGTGGAACCTGTCACCCTGCAACAGTTTCAGCGGGTTCAGCCGCGCACCGTCTTCAATTCCCCACCCCGCATACACGCCCGGATCATCGACACCCAACAGGCAGGCGTCAAGGATTTGGGAAAGGGCAACGCCGCTGCGCATCTTGGCCCGATCCGCCAACGCATTCTGTTCCTTCACCTTCATTGGCCTGATCCGGTACACCATCCCAGACGGTGCCGTGAACTGTTGGCCATCACCCCCAATGGGTACTTCTTTTATGGGATCTTCTTTGGATGTCTTGGGCGGGTCTTTCTGTGGCATCACATTGCCCTTTCATTTGATTGTTTCATTGTCCATTAAGTTAGCACCGACACGGGGCACCGGAATGCCCCGCATCAGCTAAGGGTTGACAGCCTTGATCAAGCCGCTTCTTCCCAATAGTCACAGGCAATCACCACCGACTCTGCCCGGTGGTCATCACTTGTTGCGTCAAAGTCACCTTCACTGAACCGCTTGCACCATGCGTTGAAACACCTGATGCGCTTCACGTCGTTCCCGGCCCGATCCAACTGCACAACGTCAATCGTGCGGTACAGATCAGACGGGTTGGCACCGGTGCCTTCAGCCACAGCAACGCATTCCTTCATCCACTGAAGCAGATCAGTGTCATCATCGAACACGCCCCGTTCCAACGTGATGTCAGGGAACGTGACAGTGGCACCCGGCTGCTTCTTAGCAATCAGGGAACCGCCTTGCTTGTAACTCGATTCACCGACTTCCACAGCAAGTTCCGAACAGCTTTGGAATTCGGCAGACACCACCTTGTCAATCTCAACAAGGAAAGTGCCTTTCAACATGAAATCGCGTGCCATGGTAGCAACCCTTTCACTTTAAATCAGACGGCAAAAACAGCACACCGATCATGCTGCTTCGTCAAACGCCCGCGTGTCTTTCGATACTTCCACATTGATGAACTCAGCAGGCGTGGCCATGGCCAAGCCCATACGAACCTTCAGCTTCCCCTTCGCAACCTGCGGTGCCGGGTTCAACTCCTCGGATACATCCACAAAGAAAGCCGTTTCCGGGTTCTTCGAAGCAAACGCGCCAATGCCCATCTGCCCGCGCAAGTAGATTTCCACCATACGCTTGACCCGCGCACGCAGTTCCGGGGTGTTGTTTTCGTGCTTCACGAATTGCAACAGTTCCACCACATCGTGCTTGATATGGATCACGCCCCGGCTTTGGTTCACGAACGGCCAATTGCTGTTGCTATCCAACGCCCGTCCACCGTCCACATGCCGTGGCCCGGCTGCATACTGCGTGATGGGGTTGATGCGTTCGGGGTAAAGCAAATCCCTGATTTCATCCCGCAGCACTGCTTCATCCTGGAAGCCAATGCACCCACGCAGGTGCCCGTTTTCCGTGCCAGCCGGTGACTTGTAAATGCCACCCTTTTTGGTGTTATCCAATCGAGACATCAGACCCATGATCCCACCGGACGGGGGAACATCAACGCTGTCTTCATTGCCGTACACCGACACGGACGGGTTCACAACCTTGTACCATGGCCAATAAACCGAACCGTTGCCCGCACCGTCTTTCAACGCTGCCGTGGTTCCAACATACGTGATGGCCTGCGTGTACGTGTTGCCCGTGGGGGTGTCAAAGACCACATACACCATGCCTTCACGGTACGTGTCTGCGTACACGATCAGGCCGGACGCAACGCCCGCTGTGGCCCTACCAGGAACGGCCAACAGGGAAAGGTTGTGGATTGCGTTTAAGCCATACAGGCCATTCACACCGGCTTCACTGCCAATGAAATCTGCATCAGCAATGCTTGCCAATCCATCGTTGCCACCGGTCATTGCGGCAGACGTGGCATTTGCCGGACGTTGCGCAGTGACGGAACCAGCCGCATCTTGATCTGTCACACTGATCAGGCTGCTGCCCGTGTCCGCGTGATTGATCACGGTTTCACAGAAGTTGGCAAGGGTATCACCCATGGAAATATTCTTCCACCGCTCCTTTACCAACCCGGACACCAACACGTACAGGTTGAATTCACTGGCAGTGCCGCTTGTTGCGGCTGCCACCTGCACGGTGATGTTCGCGGCAAAAACGCCTTCAGTCTTGCCGTTGCATACCAACGTGTTGACTGCCGTGCCTGCGCTGCCGTAGTTCACCGCATTGTCAAAGCCAATTTCATCATCAGCCGTGGAAGCCGCAAGGATCTGCACGCTTGACGCTGCGCCGGTGGTGTTGGAAGTGATCGTGATGGTGGTGGTGCCGGAAACGGTAACACCGCTGCCTTGCGTCACTGCCAATTCAATGATCGTCTTCAATTCCGCACCCGTCACGTTGGCCACATCAGCCACGTTGCCTGTGCCGGTATTCAGATCCACAGGGAAGCCCAACACCGCGTTGGACGTGCCACCGGTAATCTGCACCTTGGAACTTGTGCCCAACACATCAGATATGATCCGAACGGTGTTGCCACCAATCACGGTGCAGCTTGCACCGATCAGACCCGCGTTGATCACTGCCGCCACTTCTTCAGCGGTTGCAGCACCAATTGCGGAAAAGGAACCGGTCAAAAAAGTTACGGTCTGCGTGCTGCCGCCATCAATCTGCACGGTCAGGGTTTCCGCATTGCTAAGGGCAAACGTTTCCGTGCTTACGCACGTTTCAACAGCGGCAACCGCAGTGATCGTTGCCGTTTCTTCCGTTCCGGGTATTGCGGTGTCAACCAAGACTTCCAGGGTGTCACCACTGGCCAACGCGAATGTGGCACTGTTGGTGCTGATCACGGCACCGGCAGACGCACTTGCCGCAGCCGTTTGCAACGTGACAGCACCCTTAGCAGCCGTGGCCAACGTGCCAGCATCCACATCCGAATAATGGACCACGCGCACGATCCAAGCATACTTGCCGCCTTCACGGAAAAACTGCGCAACGGCCAAGGCCATGTCACTGTTGGCGTTGTAGCCACCGAACTTTTCCACATATTCCGTCCAAGAGGTGACAAGGGTGGCTGCACCAATCGGGCCACGGTCAGCAACCCCAATGAACCCGGCCACTGCTGTTGGCTTTTCAGCCAAATCTTTCATCAATGGCGTGGCATCAGAAGCCTTCACGCCCGGACTAAGTTGCGTCGTCATGTTTGATGCTCCTTATTTCTTGGGTTCGGGCTTGGGTGCCACCCTGCCTGCCTGTGCAGCCTTGGGTGCCTGCGCCTGAACCGGTTTCTTTTTCGCTGGGGGGATGGCCACATTGGCCTTGATACGACCACGCGCCAACGCAGCGGCAACATCGGGGCATTCCAAAACCGAGTCATGGAACGGGCCAGCCTTCACGCCAACCATCAGGTGAATGGCAAACGGAACGCGCCGCACCTTCCCCTTGCCAGCATCACCGGGCAACTTCTGCCGCGTACACAAGCACTTCCCGGATTGCACACAATACACATCGTGTTCCAAGTGCAAACTGATCGGTGCCCTTGTCAAATTCTCAAGCCTAATCATGGTAATTGCTCCTGTGTCACTGTCGGATCATCTGTTACGGTCCACCCGCGTTCAACAACTGCACGGTCATCATCTTCATGCCTGAACCCGCGCACAACAAACGGGCAAGAAAACTGATGAACACGGTTGCGCCCACCGGTGGTTGCAAGCTGCAACTTGGGCGGATCGGTCAAAATCAGCGGGAACGATTCAGCGTCTTCATCCTCAAATGTTAGCCACACGTGCTTCACAGTCAGAAAGAAACGATTCACCACCTTCTTCAAGGCCATCAATTCGTTCCTGTTGTCACTGGCAACAACCAAAGTGAACAACAACTTGACCCATTCAACGGGTGCCTTCTGCACCCACTGCGGACCTGTTGCCGTTCGCTTCCTTGCTTGCTGATTCCTGTAAAGCCGGTCCCACTCTTCATCCGGCCCTTCAACAATCACAATCGGCAAACCTGCGCTTGCAACATCCACAGAAGCAACACCAAGTTCATCCACTTCTGCGTGATCCAAGTCAGTCAGCCAAGCCACGTTTGGCAAGCTATGACGTTTTAAAAGAACGAGCAACGCACGGACAATTGCCGAATCTCTCGATTCCCCAACCAATGCGGTCAGTTGATATGTGAACGCATCGGGTCCTATAACGGTTTCAGTTGTGTTGCCATCATCATCAAGCCGATTCACCACAATGTCAACATTCTTGGGCAAATCAGAAACGCTGTCTACATACACCGGAACCACAAAATACAGCAGCGTTGGGGCAACAACCTGCACCTTTGAAGACAGCACCCCATTGACGGAAACACTCATGGTCAACTGTTCATCACCACCACCCGTGCCGGACACAGGCAACCGGAAGTCTTCACCCCACAGCCGTACCAAATACCCACCTGTGGGTGGTCCAACGATTCGGTCCAAATGATCAAAGCGCAATGCCATCACAACCCCAACGCTTTCTGCCAATCCTTGGGCAATTCCTGCAACTTCTTCTTCACCCACGTATCATAGGTTTGCTGAAGAAAGCTGCGCCGGGGAATGATCACATTTTTGCTTCTGCCTGCGCGGTGCGTTCCAAACTCATGCACAGCCGCAATGTTTGCCAATGACCGCGTGCCGCTCTTATCCCTGTGTTGCGCCTGCCTTAATACTCCCACAAAATATCCCTGCCCAACCTTGCGCACAATCACGCTGCGCCGCAGTTGCCCGGTAACAATCAGGATCTTCGGATTGCGCACCTTTTCCTTGCGCTGCCGTTGCATCAACGTGCTGGCAGCAAGCGGTTCCCATGGCGTGCCGCCCGGCTTCTGATTGGTAATTCCCTTGACCACTTCAGCCTGAAACTCATGCGCATACAAAGCTGTCAGCCTGCCTTCTGCAACCTGAACCTTCTTTGCCAGTGACGCCATGAACCCCGCAGCCTGACCGGAAGACATCATTGCTGCTGCCTGTCATCAATAGTGATTGCCAAAATATTCCGCTTGGGATTATGCAACGCCAACCCGTAACTGTCGGGCACCGCCTTCACAACGTATTGCCCCGGTGGGTTTGTGAATGTTTCAATCAACGTTCCATCCTTCTGATACAACGCCGCAATTCGATCACCGGGTTTGATCAATGCCCGGCCATCAGTCCCAACCAAGCCGTTCCGTTCCAACCACTTAAAATGCGCAAGATACACCGTGCGGGTCTTTGGAGTCTGCCCACCCGCCATCTGCTGCTGTTCGTTGACCCGTTCTGTATGGATCTGAACAGGCACCCGCACTTCAGCCATTTCCCTGCGGCTGGATTGGCCAACAGGATTCCCCGCCACTGCGGTTTTGATTGGTTCCCGGAAATCTTCATCGTACCCACCACCGACAACATCAGCAGTGGCTTGGGTATCCAGCCTGCACACCCCAATTAAAAATTTGCTAATCAACCGTCCTCTTGGCATGTGGCACACCTTTGAAGATTTATGACTTTTTTAATTGCACGCAGCAATCCGTCATATTTTGCCAACTCTGAATTGCTGTAAGCAATCGCAAGCACGCCTGCCCGCGCCTGATCACAATCAATCCAGAATTCAAATCTTCCATTGGTCTGCTTGTTGGCCCGCAGCAACGCATGACCCTTGGCCATCATGAACGCTGCAAGTGCTAAATCTTCCACTTTTATACCACACGAACCGCCTTGACGCATAACATTAGTGCCACTCCCAAACCTGACCGCGTGCCGTAACTCTTGCACCCGTTGGTCAAATTGAAAGCATGCCCCGTTGCGCCACTTATCCTTGGCTTCACTGTGCAGCAGATCGTTTTCATCAAACACAAAGTCATGCTTTTCACGCCTTGACTGCGCCAACTCCACGCCCTTCAACGGAACCCCTTCAAGCAACAGCCACGCGGCAAACCCGATTGAATGCGTATGGTATATCACACAACCCCCATTTCTGTTGGCCTATGAAACTGCGCAATAACATCATCAATTTCGGGATCACCAGTGGGGTAAGAATTGACATTGCTGCCCTGCCCCGCGCCCGCCCGTGGGGCAAAGGAAACTGACTGTGTTTTTGTTTTGATAGAACTGACCCTGTGCGCTTCACGCCTGTCTTCCATTTCATCCGGGTCATCAAATGTCGGCAGCATGCGCCACACGATCTTCACCGCTGCATCACGCAATTCTTGGGGTGGCGTGTTCACCACCAAAATATTATCCTCATCTTCATACACTTCCGTGTACCCGAACACACCCTTGACTTCCACGTTGTGCCTGCCTTCAGGAAATTTGTACGCGGGATCGTAGAAGGCAATGTGCGGATCTGCACGGTCATCTTCCAGCGTGTTCCTGTTCCTGATGTGCCGGTTGCCAACCCGCATCACTTCATCATCAACATCCCACACCGGATCATAATCCTTGTCTAAATAATTCACTTCTTCCAACGCATCAATCGGGTGCCTGAACGGCAGCCGGTCCATGCCGTTGCCATCGAACCGGGCCACGATGTACCGCAGATCAAAGATGTTTGCCGTGGCCCTGTAAATCAGGCTTGTTGCTGCCTGCAACTTGCTGCCAACTTCAGCATCCGTGGCATCAGCTTCAGCAATTCCCCAATTCCTGACATCCTGAACCGTGGCCACCTGCTGCCTGTACCGGTTGGCACCCGGATCTGCCACGCACAATTCATACCCGTGTGTGGTCCATTCATCTGCTGCCGCAATCTTCCACCGAACCGCAACCAAGTAGTGCCCCTTGTCAGCATCAGCCGGAACAGTCCATGGGATCACGTACCGGCCAACGCCCAACAGGGTGGCACTCAAATCAATAACAGCCCAATCAACCACTTCGGTCAGGCCAGTGGCTTCACGAAGGAACACCTTGAAGTCAGCAGAACTTGCAGCCTGCAAGAATCCGTTCGCATCCATTGCAAAAAACCACAACCTTGGATTGGTTGTGGATACCACTTCGCTCTGCTTCAGGTGTTCCATGTTCGATGCTCCGTTATTTCTTCGCCGGGTCTGAATCTAAACCATTCAGCTGCCCATGGATGACTCCCGGTGCCACTTCAACTGCATCCATTGTGTCTTCCCCGGCCTGCGGTTGTCCACTTTCCGCTGCCTGCGCTTCTTCAGCAGCAGCCTTGTGCAAGCTAATCATATTGAACAGCACGCCCCTGAAATTGCTGAACCCTGTGTGAAGCCCGGTGACAACCGCATGTCTTAACGGGGCAACAGCAGACTGCGGCAACTGGCCACCATGCATCTTCAGGCTGATGTTTTCTGCAATCTCCTTTTCTTGGAATTCAACCAAAAACGCACACATGGCATCGAACAGCACAACCTGTTCCGTTGTAAGCGTTGGTCCGCCCAACGCAGCCTTCAGCCTGTCCTTCAACGGGGCAGCATCAGGTGCCTGCGCCTTCTTTTCTTCCGACATGGGTCTTTCCCTTCATAAATTTACAAGACGCTTCAGGGCACGCATGCATGCGTCAAACCCTGTGCATTCACTGTTGGTGTAATTAATCGCAAGCCGCTTCCACAGGCTGCCGCCCGGATCGTCAAAAATAAACCGGTACGCGCCACGATTCGGCTTACACGCAACCACCAACTTCACATCGTTCACGATCATCCATGCAGCCAATCCCAAGTCACTGGCAATCACCTGCCCACGTTCAGCATCACGGTACTGTGGATTTGACTGCGCAATTTCACGCAGGGTGCGCACTTCCCTATCGTACCGGAACAGATCGCGTGAAGCATATGCACCAATATCAGATTCCCACTTCCGTTGCTCGCTTGGCAGGAATGTGAAAGTATACCTGTAACGGTCATCCATCACGGCATCCTTCAGCATCCAACCAAGCTGCAACAAGAAGGAAGCAACCCCAAGATTCGTGGTTTGTAATTGATCAGCCATTGGGTTCCTATCCCTTCGTGGTGGACGCCTTGCGTTTGGCCGGTGCTTTTCGTTTGGCCTTGGCCGGGGCCCTTTTCTTTGCCACAGGCTTCACGACCGGGGGGGAAGCAGGGGCAGGGGCAACCGCTTCAGCCAACGTGCCCGCATCTTGCGTGGCACCGTGATCAACCAATTCCCCTTTCTCGTTCACTTCAACCATCTTCGGTGTGGAAGCACGGGATGCCCGCGCCCCAAGGTCTGTGTTTTCATTCAACGTCACTTCATCCAACCCCGCATCCCAATCCTTACTGCCGTCCACTTCACCCTTCACCACCTCGCTTGTGCGGGTTGGAACATCCGGGTGGACTTGTTCCGGTTCCGGCAACGCCTGCACAACACCGGGAAGGTCCGCACCCGGCCCAACCAAGTCACGTGTCCGGCCAACAGGGCTGGCCTTGATTACCACCGGGGCAGCAGCGGGTTCATCCTGGAAATCAACAGCACTTTCAGGATTACCCTGCGGAATAAACCCGGCCTGCTGCATCTGCTTCCTGCGCCGTTCCTTGATTTGTTCCTGCAATTCTGCCGGGGTGATGGACTCGAAAACCGGCAGACTGTCAGGGTCAGCGGGGTTGGTCAGTGCCGTTTTCAGGTAAGGAACAACCCCCGCATCAACCGTGTACCACCCCTTGTCTTTGTGAAAAATCGTTGACCCAATCGTGTACGTTTTACACTTGGCCTGCACCCTGATCCGCACCAACAGTTTGTCTTGTCCCATCGTCATTGCTCCTTCTTATTTCACAATGCCACGTTCACAACGAACGCAGCCAACCATCTTCAATTAACATCATTCCGAACCCCCGGAACAACAACAGGCACGCCACCACGCCCACCCATTGCAGTCAGCCCGCCAATACTATAAACAGGCTTTGCTGTGGCCACCCACGCAGCCATTTTCCTGCCACCCGTGCCAGTTGCACGCGGCAAGTCTTGCTTCGCTTTGCCATCTTCCACAACACCGGCACGTTCAGGTTCAACGGCAACGGCTATTTTCTCTTGCGATCTGACTTCAAACACCGCACCGCTGTCAGGATTTGAAGGATTCACCAACACTCCACGGAACACTTCAGCCGCACTATCTTCCACCACGAACCATCCCGCACCCTTGTGGTAAACCCTGCCACCCATCGTGTATGTTTTACATTTCATGTCCGGCTTGATTCGTACCTGCATGGATCTGCCTGCTTTATTTTCGATCAGCAACAACAAACAATTCAACGCCATCACTGCCAAGGTGCAGCACTTCTTTCTGTGTCACATTCTTCAATACTTCTTCCAACAAATCCTTCCCAATAGCACCACCGACAAACAAAAATTTTGTTTCCTGAATCATGCAATTCAACCGGTTCCTTGCCAGTTCAATTTCACCACTGCCAAGCACCCGATCCAAAACGCCAACACAGACAGCAACTACAGCCCTGCGCGGGATTCCATTATCTTCAAACACATCACCATGCCTGTATGATACAAGCGAATCAAAGACCCAATTTAAATGCTCTGCCACAGCCCGCTTCTGCGGATCTTTTTCAATTCCAATCACACTAAAGCCAATCTCTTGCAGCATCCTGCTTTTCCCACCAGTGCTCGACCCAACGTCATACGCACGCCCCGCACGCAAATTGTTTTCGTTGCAGAAACGATGAACATGTTGAAACCACCCGGACGAATTCACAACATCCCAATCGCCAAAGGCAGGATGATCAATCTGTTCCCGCAGTACATGCCCGTTCTGAAATTGCACCAACCTGTCTTCCAAATCAACCCACATCTGATTCACTTGCTTGACTTCAACCGGAACAGGAAGCCCGCAAACAATGAACCGGCCACTTCTATGATGCCCGTCGAGCATTTCATATTGCCCATTCCCGTGCAAAATAGCTGGTGCAGCAAATTCCGAATCTATCTCTTCGCCTTGAAGCGCACGCAAGGCTTCAATTCTTCCCACCGCTTCATCTTCTGTCATCCCGTATGCACCACGTATCGCCTTGAAATACGTTGTTGATCGGTAATCACCACCACTTTCCAATGCCCGGTAAACATCACACACGGCAAGATTTGCAGCATTCCCCCGCCTTGCTCCGTCAATGCTTAACCACCGTACGGGAACTTGATGAATGATGCGCTCTGTCATTTCTTTAATATTCCAGGCTTGGCCAACGCAAAAACATCACGCTTTTCCGTCTGCCCGATGTGAACAACTTCCCTGTTGGTCACTTCACCAAGCCACTTCATGTATGGTTCTGTCTCAAAGGAAACAATCGACTTGTTCAAGGAAACGTCACCAACAGCACCACCATCAGTGATGAATACCCGTGTTTCCTGCACCATGCGCTTCAGCCGGTCAATCACAAGCTGATGATACCCTTGGCCAAGAAACCGGTGCAGCACACTGACACACACAGTCAACGCTGCCCCACCCCCGTGTGGTGGCACGCCTGTTTCATTGGTCAAGTCGCCACTCCGGTACGATACAAGCGAATCAAAAATCCAATTGCAATACGATGCCACAGCACGCGCATTGTCATCAATTTCCACGCCGATCACGCTGAAACCAAGCCCGCGCAACATCCTGCTGATGTGCCCCGTGCAAGATCCAAGATCCCACGCCGTGCCCGCGCTGCCTTCATTCACACTAAACATCTCTTGATAAACAAGCCAATCCTTGATCAATTCCGTGCGCCTGCCTGACCTGTCAATTTCCCAATCCCTGAATTCAGGATGTTCAATCGGCTGATACAGCAACCGCCTTCCACTATAAATTCTTTCCAACCGATCCTTGAACGCAAGCCACATCGGGTCAACCTGATTCAAATCAACGGGAATTTCAGTGTGCCCATCAACGATCATCTTGCAAACCCGGTGATGGGCATCACGAAGTTCATAGACACCATTGGCGTGCAGGATCACAGGCGCAGCAAAGTCTTCCCATATTTCAGATTCAAACAAACCCCGCAGCTTGTTGATCCGCGCCCGTGCCTGTTCAGGCGACATGCCCAACCCATCAGTGATCACTTTGAAATATTCCGAACCTTCCCCGGATTCGCCACGCTTCATTGCCCGGAACAAACCACAAGCCGCCAACTCTGTTGGCACCGTCCCCAAGGCACCTTCAACACGCAGCCACGGAACGGGAACAAGATATTTTTCGCCCATATCAATCACCATGTTTTTCCTGTGAAGTGCCGAACCAATGCCCACCCTGGAAGATTATCGTATTCACTAAACCGTTTTTCTTGATCAACAACATCAGCAGCCATGCCAGCAATCGCACCACTCAGGGCATACCAATCATACACATCCCCTGTACGCCTGAACCGTTCCAATATCTTCCCAACTGCCCCATGCACCCACGTCATTGATTCAGGCCGGAAACGGGCTTTCTGCGCCAAGCTGAAATAACGCTCATAAATTCCAAGCAACGTCCACTTCGGGCTGTGCTGCCCAAGTATCCCACAATGGATCGGGTCAACATGGTGCAGAACGTTTGCAACAGCGACCCTTCCCCCATCCTCTTGCAACTTTTTCATTTGCCCAACGTCGCAAGACAGGCCATCTGTGAACGTGTATTTTCTGATCAAGTCTGCATCATACGCCTTCACCCCAAAAATTGCCCGCCCAAGATGCACATCCCACAACCCCGCGCACGCAATGGCAACATCATCTGTTTCGTTGATCATCCGGAACAGCGTGGCAATGGCGTTGGGATACAACACCATGTCATCATCAACTTGCACAAAATACTTTGTTTTGCACCGATCAATCATCTGCTGAAAGGCAGCACTCATTGGTTCAATATTCTTGATTTCCCTGACAGCGAACCGCGCCGTTTGCCCATGCAAAGCTTCCACCACATCGCTGTAATTAATCCCTCCCGTTGTCACAACGAACACTGTAAGCATTTCAGTCAAGTCATACGACCGGGCAAAATCAGGAATCAAACAGTGCTTCCGAACAGCCTTGAACGAGACCGGGGCAGGGGCAGGCGTGGAAGGAACAGGCACCATCGCACCTTCACCACTTTTCGCTTTTCCTTTTTCCGTTTCCACAACCCGGCACAATTCACGCAACGACTCTGCCCTAATTGACCAATCCCACGCACGGACCATTTCCGCACGGTTCGCACGACCCATTGCAGGAAGCAAGTGCCGGTTGTCACGCAACCGAACCAACTCCTTCTGCACCGCTTCAACCGTCCTATCCACAATGATTGCACCGCTGGAAAAAACTTCCGGGGCAATGCCGGTGCGCGTGCTTATCCACGCCCGCCCGCAGGCTGCCGCTTCAAGCAACATATTGGGGGTGCCTTCAATCCATTCCTGCGAACAGCACAGCACCACATCAACGCCTGCGTAAAACTCAGGCATTTCTTCAATCGGACGCCACCTGTCTTTCCTGTCTGCCATCACAAGTTCAACACCATCAACGCCATCAATTGCAGCATGCAACAATGGCATGCCCTTCACATCAGCCCAACGCCAATCAGTATTTGTGGACCCTGCCCACCCCACACGCAGCGGCGTGTCATTCAAATCGGTGCGGTATTCACTGAACCGGAACAGGCCGGTATCAACCCCATCTTGACAGAATCCAAACTGATGTTCACCAACCGCATACCCAATTTCAGAACTGACAATCCGAAACAGATTGAAGTTGGCAAACATATGATAAGGGGTGAACTTCAAGCCTGCCACCAACTGTTCGCGTTCCCACGTTCCCACACCCCACGTGGCTGCATCATAGTGCGCAATGATCACAGCGGTGTGTGGACCCAACTTGTCTTTGATGTCTGCAAGTGCTGCATACCACATCAGAACAACAATATCATAATCAAGCACCGCAACATCGGGCAATTCAAGCAGTGACAGCCTGTCAACAATAAATTCATCAGACAGGAACCGGGCTTGCTGTTGTGCTATTCTGGAAAATGCCCAATTAGGACGGTCATACACGATCAGCACACGCTTTTTCCCGCCACCTGAACAACCACCCGTGGAAGCACAAGCAACAGGGGATTCAACTTCCCCTGCACAATCACATTCATTTCCAACCACGCCACCCCCGTCAACTGCCCCGATCTGCACCGCAGGCTTGCCGCTGTGGCCGTCACTGCCATCAGCAGGAACATCTGGCAGCACATCTTCACACTTGGCCTTCACGGGCAAAATACGAAGGTTCAAATTCCTCTTGGCCAGTGCTGTTCCAAACTTTCCAACCTTCAACCACGCTTCGCCACGTCCGATCTGTTCCACTTCATCCATCAGCCGGAACCATTCACCAAACCCACCCTTGTACGTTTTCACTGCGAACGGATACCCCGCCAACCCATGCATGGAAGGCACGTGGAATTTTCCAGCCCGTGCTTTGCACCCCAACGTCACCACGGGGCAACCCAACCGGATCACATCCAACACCGTGCTGCCCCATGACTCTTCCACCAACGGGTTCACAAACCCCGTGGCCTGTGACAGCACGTTGCCGATATTTTCCACATCAGCAGCAGCGTGGAACCGGAACTGCGCAGTGCCCGCCCCACGGAACAGTTCAGGCTGCCCACCGGAACCGTACACCCACAGCAATGAATCCGGGTGCTTAGGCGCATAGTGCTTCTTCCAGCTATTCACGAACCGGACCACCTGCGAATTGATCACCCCCGCGTACACCCACAAGTGCTTACCACTCCGGACCAATTGCCGGGCTTCAACATCAGCCTGCCCAACAGCCAACCTGCGAACAGGAAGCACGCACGGCTTCACATCCATCCATGGGTAACGCTTTTCCAATTGGCCAGCATATGGGGTGAACGGGGTGAATACCCTTGCGCCTTCCAGCGCACTGCGCACATCGTTCCGTTCAAACCAACCATCAGGCATCAGCGGAATGATCACGGTGTGATCAGGCCACGGCACCAACTCGTCATTGACAGCGGGAAACACGGTCAAGTTCCCATCGAACCCACCCCACACAGTATCAGCATCAGACGCCACACCCGGCCTGCACCAACGCTTGGCACCGTGCCGCACCGGCAACACGTCCTGCGCCAACAGATCATCAGCAACGGCTTCCACCACTTCCACATGATCAGGGTTTGGATACACGCCACGATCCGCAGCGAACCTTCCCGTGACAACAAACTTGCGCCGCTCCGCATCACCGAACAGATCACGGTAATGCAGCACTCTTTCTTCCCATCGAAACGATTCAACACTCGACCGGGCAACATGCGCCAAAGTTTCAAGTTTCACCCGATCTGTCACCAAAGAAGAAATGGCGTCTGCAATCGAGCCAACAGACCGGCCAACAAAGATCCCGTTATAATTCGGCACAATCACTTCAGGCATAATCCCCACCTGCGTGGTAATCACAGGCTTGCCGGATGCAAGTGATTCCAACGGTGGGTTGGGGGTGCCTTCCCCTTCAGCACTTGCGCACACATAACAATTAATTTTCTTGTAAAATGTTTCACACATCTGATCATGCGGAATGATCACCCCGCTGTGGCTGTCTGCCACCACCAACTTCACGCCCGTCTTCTTCACCGCCTGCCGGATCAGATCAAAGCCCTTAATATTTCCACCGGCCTGACTGTTGCCCGCCCACCCCACAGTGAAATCCTGCGGCAGCGGTGTCTGATGGAACTTGTCAAAATCAACCCCATCCATGGTGGTCACAATGCGCAGCCGCATCCTGTCTTCATGATCCAACCCATCCCACAGCCGCTTCCTGATCCTGTCATTGGCCACGGCAAACCCATCAGCACGCTTCACGATCAAGTTCCAAAACACAGGATTGTCAGGCCAACTGAACCCATCGTACAGGCCAATGTAAACCTTGTCCGCAATCAGCCCGCGCTGATCCAACCACGGGAAGCAAGCCCACCACAGGCAAAACACAGCGTCAAAACGCTTCTGTTCCAATTGCGGAAACTCCCCAAACGGAATGGCGGTGAATTTGTAAAGGTTGGCCAGATGGAACATGATCTGCTGCGCTATTCGATCAAACGCCCAATCACGTTGTTCCATCGTGATCAGCATAGTTGGCTTTTCGGTCATTGAAGCCACTCCTGTTATTCTGTCTTATTTCGCCAACTGCGTATCAAGAAAAGGGTGCCCGCCTGTATTACCAACAACAAGCAGGCACGCCTTGTGCCGCATTAAAACGCGGGCTTAAAGCTGCGCCCGAACGATGAACTTCAACCCGGTGGTTGCCGTCACCTTCACGTTCGTGGCGTCGTGTGTTCCTTCGGTGATGATGAACCCGGCACCGGCAATGTAACCGGCACTGGTATCCACAGGGATCACCAACACTTCATCTGGAACCGCGCCCAACCCATGGGGGATGCTCTGTTCCGAACCATCCGCAGTTTGCTCCGCACTCTTGAAACTGTTCCCACGCGCAACAAGCGATTGAAGCAGCGAGTACAGATCGGGTGCGTGCTGTTTTGCCGCGCCGCTTCCGGGGAAATCAGCAGGCATTGAAATATTGGCCATGTTCCTTGCTCCTTATTCAGCAGCCCGCAAGCCATGCAGGATGCAATTCAAACAGAACCGGCCCGGTGCCTAGTAAATCACCAACGCCTTCAAGATCACACCGGTCAGATCCACGCCGTTGCCCACTTCCACACCGGTGGAATACAGGTACACCTTAACCTTGGCGTTGGCTGCGTCATAAACGCCATAATGCGCCCCGGTATACGGGAACAGCACAAGCTGCGCTTCGCCGGTGATCAGTGCCGCAATGACTGCCGGTGGCAGGGTGTCTGAGAAATCAGCAGCTTCACCGCCGGTGGGGTAACTGGCATCCATGGTGATGCCGAACGTGTCCAGGAATGTGGGTGCAGACGCCTGCCCGCCAAACTTCTTTGCTCGCGTGATGGTAGCAGCCATTTTGCTTGCTCCTTCTATTCAGAATTAAGGGGCACCACAAGGGCACCCCACGGTTTGTTCACTTCAGCACGTTGTTCGCTTCAGCCGATCAGGTAGCGATGGCAGACGTGTTCACAACGGCATCTTCTTCCTGGTAATTCGCGCCGACCCGGAACGTGGCCACGATAATCACCACACCCGCGCTGATATCCTTGTCGGTTTCCAGCATGATGTTTCGCCAAATACCACCGATGAAATTCTTGGGGTTCATCAACAGGCAGGAAGTTTGGTTGGTCCCAATCCCCTGATCTTCAGGCATCATGTCAAAGGCACGGACGGGAATGCCGTGGAATCCAGGCTCACGGGTTCCGGTCAGGAACGCATCACCCAACGCGGTGCCGCGATTGGAAAGCTGATCGATGTAATCATGCTGCGCGTTGTGCGAAGTCATGTACACCATCTTGGCCTTGTCGCGCCGGTACTTGTTGGGCATGGATTTCTTGATACTGGAAAGCAGCGTGGTTTCCAGGGCTGCACCCGCGGCATTCACCGCGTGACTTGTGGCAGCAGCCAACCCGCCGTTGAACATGGCAAGGTAGGGATCGGCAGATGTGGTGATGCCCTGGATGAACAGTTCATCCAAGTCAACGCCAACCCGTTCACGCAAGGCTGCCATGATGGTGTTCTCCATCTGCTTGCCTTCAATGTTGTCTTCCAACACATCGTAGGGCAGCCGGATTTCCGCCTTGGCTTCATGCGTGGTGATGGTGACGGTTTCAGTGGTGGCCTTGCTGCGTTGCGATTCCGGCAAAGCCTGTCCGGACGTGGCCGCATGCATCACCCGGCTGCCAAACCCGATCTTTTCGAGCTTCGCCGTGTGACTCTTCAGTCCGCGCATAAAGACAGCGGGCATGAAGTTGGCCTGTTCGATCATTTTCCTCAGAAACTTTTTGGCCTTCTCATCCAACAGATAACCACCGTCATTGATCAGATCAGTGACGGTCATGTCTGCTTTCGCCAACACATCTTTGTTGCTCCGCATGACTTTCCTCCAACTGTGAAAGGTGGGCTTCTCTGCCCGGTGTTACTTTTCAGACAAATCAACAGGCCATGGCGTTCCACCACCATCGCCGGAACTCGAGCCCTGCCCACGTTCACCGGGTTCCGGTGATGCTGGCAAGGGGAAATCAGAAGCCATCTTGGCCAGTGTGGTGCGGGCTTCACTGCCCTGCTTCTTCAAGCCTTCAACCACTCCGGTCAACTTGATCACCGAATCTTGAACCCCGGCAACCGGTTCCGCGTACCCGTCCAGGATGGCCTTCACCGCTTCCGGATCTTCCACGCCGAACAAAGCCTTGCGCAACGCCTTCTGCACGGCTTCATCTGATCCGATGAACTGCGCCAACAGCTTTCCGCTGAACGCACCCGTTTCCAATTGTTCCTGCAATTTGTCAATCCGTTGGCCGATCACGGCCACACCATCTTCACTGCCGGTGGGACTATCACCGCTATCATCAACAGGCGCAGCACCAACCAACAGCTTGACCACTTCAGCCAATCCTGCGGGCACCGCATCCTGCTTGTTCAAATCCTGCATGTCTTCCAACACGACGGTCAGTTTCTCAAGGGCATCCTGCACCCTGTTCACAGCCTTGTCTTCAAACCCACCATCAGCCTTGGCAATCAGCCATGCCGTTTCACCGTTTGCACCACGCGGCACAAAGCTGATTTCATCCACACCCAAGCCAACCAATTCCGTGATGTCGTTTGGGTCTTTCCGGGTGGGGATTCCGGCCTTTGCAATCTTCTGCTTTTTCTTGGGCATCGTTTTGTTCCTATTCCACAGGCACCCGGTACGAAGTGCCACCAATGCTGAAAGCGTTCAGATGTCCATCATCAATAAGTTCCCACAAAGTGCCATCAACTTCAGCCCGAACCAACCAAGTACCTGCCTTGATCGTTCTGCCTGCAATTTCCAAGTCAGTTGGTGCCAAGTAGCTTTCAAGCACTTGCGCTTCACCAACCGCCCGGCCCTCATGGTAAACTTTAAAATGTCTGTAATCCCGCAGCCAGTTCCAAGCAGCACGCTGAATTTCTTCTGCACTGACCACATCACCCTGCCTGTCAGGGTCTACTTCATCACCATCACCCCCGTTGTTGGGGATCATGACAACGCCAAGCACATGGTGCCGGTCATCTGCAATGCCATCAGCTTTGCTCAAATGAACGTTCAACTGATTGCTGTCTGCAACTGGATTGGGCTTGTCAAGGATCGGTGCTACAGATCCACTGTAAGGGCACCCATTTTCAGTGTCAACATTTCCACGCCCAAATCCCAAACCTTTTGCAACCGCTTCCACCCGTTCATACTGCCCACCCACCATCAAAAGGTTTTCGTTTTGGAACCATCCGGCCTTCACCAAACCATCACGCATCCCACGCGCCGCTTCACCACCGGCCTGCCAATACCGCAAATGTTCAGGCACACACTTTTCCAACGCTTCAGGCAGCCAACTGATTCCATCGGGCGGCATCAGACCCTTGGCCACAGCACGATCAGACAGCACAGCAGGCAACAGCTTGCCACGGAAGCACTGCCACCCTTCATCACCCTTCCAAGTGAACACCAACCGGCCACCCGCATCACCTTCCAAAAAGTATTCATGGAATCCTTCACGCTGCACGCCGAATTCAACAGCCACGTCTGCAAGATCCACTGACTTGTCAACCGCTTCCGGTATGACCTGCACCGCTGCTGATCGGTGTGACTTGAACAGCCCGGTTGGCAGCACGCTGCTTTCCCATCCATCTTCAACCTTGCCAGCCGGAACAGCCCACCCGATCTGATCAACACCCACTGTGGTGGTGAAACCATAGAACAAATCTTTGCCAATCGCATGCACCACCACCTTTCCGGGCTTGGCACCAAACGGCACGCGCATAAATGCGTCATGGTCTTTGGCAACGCTATGAACCGCAGCCTGCACCGCAGGCGTCAACACCAAATCGTATGCACCACGCACAAGCCCGGCCCTGTCTTCCCCACCACCAACGGCAGCCGGAAGTTCATGGTGATCCTTCAGCAGCCGGGCAAGGGCATCAGCCGCAGGCCGGGTGAACCCGTCACCCTTGACCACGAACAGCAACCCATCATCATCAGCTTCGATCTGTACGGCATTGGGCTGAACAAGAAACGCCCCATCCAACTTCACCTGCCCAAGATTATCCAACCCCTTCTGCACCTGCTGTGCAGCATCCTGTATTGCTTTTTCAACACCGGAAACGGCAGCCTTGCCAACCCTGGATTTTTGCCTGCCTGACAAGGAAAAAACGGCAGCCCGTTCATCGTGGCACTTGACACACGCGAACGGACCTAATCCAAACAAGGCTGCCGGTTCCACTGTGCCGGGATCATCCAAACCACCCGACTTCAGCAACCGGGAAACAACACGGTTCACATCATACGTTTCTGCAAATTCATCCACTGCTGCTGCAAGCCCATCACCATACTTGCGCACGGCAACCACAGCACGTGCCCGATCAGCCGCACCGGAACTGACCAACCCTGTGTCAATGGCACGGATGCTTGCACTGCCATCGGGGGAATCAAAATCAAGCGTGCCCAACCCATCATCCACATAATAATCATCGGGTGGAACGCCCAACCGGCTAATCTGCCGAATCACCGCCACGGCATCACCATCACCGCGAACCCGCAGCACATCACCGGCAATACTCTTGACATCAAAGCCCTGTTCAATCAGCAAATCGTAAACTTCGTTTGGATCAACCCGCAACGTGGTTGTGATGTAAACAGATTTGCCGTCTTCCCCCGGCATAATCATGGAAACATCAGACAACGGAAGTTCACCCGCTTCAAGCCCTGAACTATCCTGCAACCCACGGATTTGTTCAGCCTTCCACCGGGCTTCCCGCACGGCATTGCGGGCTTGATCAATCTCCTTCGGTCCACCTGTTCGATCCGCACGCCTGACAAGCTGCGCTGCATTTGACAACTGCCGCTGCGCCTGCGCCAAATCTTCGTTGGTGTGCTTGGTATCACCCGGCACGAACCGGTCGGTGATGGAAGGCATTTCTTCACTCAGGAACTTCACGCGATTTTCCAACGCAACCTGCGTTTGTACCATCCGGCTGTGCTTATCATGCGCCCGATCATCAACAGACTTGGCTTGGCGAAACTCTGCCCATGCAGAATCATACACGGCAGCGTCAACCCCGTTCGGCACTGCACGCATTTTCTCTTCTGCTTGTTGCCGCAACGCTGTAGTTTGCCGCACTTCGCCCTGCTGATCACGGACCTTGTTGCCGTATTCACGAACATCAGCCTGCTTGGGGTTGGGATTGCCAAGCGGGCCAAGGAACCTGCCCCATTCATCACGTTCACTGTAATAAGCTGGATCAGATTTCTTGACTATATGCTTGGCCATTGTTCCCATCCCACTGTTGGTTCAATTCATCCCCCGGCTTGCAGGCTGCAATCAGTCCTTCTTGACCGGTTCCGGGGTGGAAAGATCACCGGACCAATCCGTGGTGTCACTCTTTTCCACGCCTTCCTTGGCGGGTTCACCACCCGCGCCGGTGTCCGTGGCGGGATCGGTGGTGGCCGGATCGGTGGTGGAATTGGCCGGGTCAGTGGTGCCTTCCTTTTCCAAGGCATCCATACGCTTCTTCAACTCCGCGTTTTCCGCGTGCAGCTTGGCCACTTCAGCACTGTCGCCCGGTGCAGCGTACTGATCGGCCAACGCCATGGCAGCCTTGGCAAACTCACCCAGTGCAGACGCGGCTGATTCATCAACCTTGCCCACTTCGGTGACATGCGCGGAAATCCGCATGGCGGTTTCACCCAAGCCCATCAGCATGCCTTCCACGGTGGCATCCTTGCGGATCACATCATGCTGCTTGGCCACGGCACCCGCCATCACGGCAGTGGCCTTCAGCACCGGCAGCATGTCTTCAGGCATCTTGCCGTCTTCACCAATCTTGCCGATCAGATCGGCAGCCGATTTGGCCACGAACGCGGTCTGCTGCATGGTGTCCGAACCTTCCAGCCCGGCATCTTTCAGCAACGCGGTTGCTGTTTCGCTGAATTCTGTGGCCAGTTCCGGGGTGATCGTGGCACCATCCACCTTCAGGGCTTCACCGACTTTGGCCATTTTTTCGAGCAAGAGTTTCATGATTATTCCCTTTCATCGTTATCCAAAAAGCCATCAGGCATCATTTCAGCTTGCCCTTTTTCCCCTGCCCACATTCTATCGCGGACGGGTTCAAATGGCTTGCCATCTAATTCACTTTGCAACGCCTTTGGTAAATTGTCTATTATTCTACGCACGGACCACCCGTGATCACCGCGCAGCTTTTCAAACACATCAGTGCAAATCCGCACCCGATTCTTCACGTGCACCCCGTTGTCATTGCACACGATCCGTGGGGGGTTCGTCCTGAATGACTGCGACACCGCAACAATAAAACCCCTGGAAACCAACGCCACCTGCTTCTGATCTTCCAGCTTGAATTTCTGAACCAACGCATTAACAAATTCCATCCCTTGACTTCCCATTGATCTTTCCTTTTTCCAGCTTTGATTATTCGACCCGTTCGAAATCCCACCCAAGTTCATCTTCAAGAATTGCAGGATGCACGCCAACCCCGTAGTACTCCATGTACCACCCATTGGTCACAACCACAAGATGCGCCAACGATGCAGCAACCACATCAGGATCTTCAACCATCGAAAATGGAACCTGATCTTGTGTGCCAATCGGTGGGTCTGCATCAATCACATCCTTCACCTGCACCGCAATCGTTTCCCCGCCTTCCACAATGACATCATCCCCTTCAACGTAGAAAAAGACAGCCGTGCTGCCATCAATTTCAACCTGCCAATATTCACCCTGTGGCACCCCGCCTGAATGTTCCCTGAATTCAATCTTGACCTTTGCCATTGGTCTTCCTTACTTGTACGCGCCGGTGTTAATTGATCCCAGCACACGCGTGAAATGGTCAACGTCTTGCATCACCTTCCCCGCAGACTTCCCATCAAAATATTCCATGCCCATGGATGTCACTTCTGTTGCATCCAAATCCTTCACGCTTCCACCACGTGGCGTTTTCACAGTCCCTTCCCTGTAATACAACCTACCAACATAGTGGTCTGTGAATTCAGGATTACCCCGTTCGACTTTCACAACAATTTCATTCAACTTATATGCTTTGTTTCTTGTCAAATAACGCAGCGGGGTTTCCCCTCCTACAAATCCATCAGCATCTACTTTGGCGCGCTGCCACAGGAACCACTGCCCATTCTTCAGTGAATCAGAATTGAGTTCATCAAAATGATGTCCATATTCGTGCAGGAACTTGCGCCGTACTTCTTCCTTTGACCACTCCGCATATTTCCGAACACGCACGTTTTTTGTTCCAATTGAAATAAACGCACGTTCATCAACCCCCTGGCTTGCTATTGATTTTGCAGACTCATAGAACGCCCCGCTTTTTGTTGGATCAACATCAACCCTGACAGCAGGCAACCGGCCACGAACAACACCACGACCGTACCGCGTCACATAATCATAAATCGCACACCCTTCTTCAATCCCATCACGAACAGGCTTTGGAATTTTTGACCATTGTGCATAAGCCCCGGCATCATCCAAAAACTGTGCTTTGATCCTGCCAAACAGCCGGGCTTGTTCAGGTATCGTTTCAACATACGCAAGGGATTTTTCTGCAATCTCACCAGCAACCTTGTGGTGCGCGACACTATCTAGTGCAAGAGTTCCGGAGGATTCCTTTCTAATCAAATCCTTCAATACCCACTCCCCACGCTTTCTGATCTGATCCACCCTGCCACTTTTCCTTGCCGACCCCCAACGCGCATCAACAGCCGGTGGCCTTGTACTTGACAACGGGCCAAGCACTTCATCACCACGCAAGCCTTCTTCAGGAACCAACTGCCATGGCTGTTCATGCGGCTTCAACGGTGCAGGTACAGCAGGCTTGGGCACAGCAGCGGCAGTCCTGGCAGCAGCCGCACCCCCTGCCCATGGACCCAACCCACCGGGCACCGCAGTCTGTATGGCCTTCTGATTGTAAATAACAGTGGTCCTGCATAGCGGGTGGTACGGTGGCAAACTCATGCCCAAATCACGCATTTCCTTCACGGTGGAATACTGCGAAGCATACTTGCCCGCATCCCATGTTCCCGCACCCGGCTTTGTGACAGTCATGATACTGTTGAACTGCCCCTGTTTATTCATCACCCCCCAGTCAGCACCCCGCCTGCGCACCCATGGCATTTCAAATTTAATATCTTCAGGATCAGCCAAGTTGTCAGTTGACGTTTGGTGTTCATGCGCAACCTCAACATCTATTACTTTACCATGGATGTACCGGCAATTATGAACAACAACCCCTTCTGCAATGTATGTTGGGTCATCTTCCACTTCAAGGTTGTACACGTAACATGCACGCCGCACCTTGCGAACGGCAACAACCTTTTCTAGCCTAGTGCCCCTGCAATACTCTTCAACACTACGTTCTCCGGATTCCCTTGATTCAATTGCTCGCCCGTAATCCTGATCAGTTTCCACCCCATGCCTGCAATTGCTTGTTCTTTTCTTTCCGTCGCATCCTCCCTGAACCCTTCCCTGTGCCAATACTCCCCGTCCACCTCGATTGCGAGACCGTGCTCCGGTAGAAAGAAATCTACATTGAATCGGTCGACGGGCTTCTCTAGCTCGTAATTGATTCGATTCTTTTCCAACACTTCCGCAACGATTTCTTCCAACCCCGTTGCCCCCTTCCCAATCAAAAGGCATCTGCGCGAACAATGCTGCCTCTTGACCACTTCCGATTTCTTGATAACAAACTTTTTCCCGCACTCCTCGCACGTTATCGTTTCCCTTTGATCCTTCCACCGGCATGCCCGTGAACACGTAGTGCGGGTTTTCCCGGAAAAAAATTCCACTGGCTTTATTCTGAACTCCCCCCCACATACAACGCACCGCTTCACCAACAATGCCGGATTCAACCCCTTCCTTCCAGCTTCCACCCTGCACTGATCCGAACAATGCTTCATCTGCCCCCGTTTCACATAACACTGCCTTGCCGTGAATGCCTTGCCGCACCATTGACAAACCATTTCCACATTGTTCATCCGATATTTGTTGTAACAATCCGTGCCGCAATACTGAGCCCTGTTCCCCACCGCTTGAAACGTCTTTCCGCAACCCTTGCATTTCTTCTCTATAGACAAGGCTGTCTCCTTTCCGCAATTCTCCAATAGGTCTCCATCCATCTGCGGTAAGGATACGATGTTTTTTTGTTGCAATCAAATGATTGCCGGACTGGAGTTGCACTTCAATCAACTCTTCATCAACAAATCTTTTCGATACAGCCAACACGTGCCTCAACACCCCTGATCCCGTCACGACAACATCACCCGCATCAATGCTGTCTATACGTTTTTCCCCTAACTCTGTTTTTACTTTTGTTTCGCCAGAAAAACACCATTCTGTGGTTCGTTCATCCATCACCGCATAGGCAATTACCTCTGTAATGCCCGCTTCCATGAAGCCGTGCAACTGCGCCCGTGAACGGGAACGCGCAACCAAGTTGTGCGCCACCACCGTCCAATAATTCTTCATCTGCTGTTCATACCCGACACCAACCGCACTACGCAGGTTGTCCCCGATTTGGCCCGCACCCAACCCTTCACGCAAGCCCTGTTCAATGATCCCCCGTGACTTGTTGGCCATACTCATGGACACGCGCCCGGCCTGATTCCGTACATAAAAGTTCTGATCTTTGACCAACGCTTTGATGGCTTCAGTGTCCTGAAGGTTCAAGCGTGCAGATATCCCAAGGTCAGGGCCAATCTGCTTCTTCACTTCACCCATTACTTCACGTGCAGACGTTGACAGGCTGCTTGTAAATGATGCAGACACGGATGCCCACTTTGATGCCGGAACAAACACCGACACAGCAGACAATGCAGATTCACGCTGCGCCGCTGTCATCCCCTTCCAATTCCTGCCAAGCAGGCCAAGGATTCCACGAATATGCGCCTGCGTGGCAGGCTTTGACAGGTTGGCCAACTGCCTGCCCAAGCTGTTGGTAATTGCAAGATACCCTTCAGGCGTCAACGGGTTTGCGGCTTTCTCCAACCGGTACAACGCATGGGCAAGTTCATCACTGGCATCAATCGCGTTGATTGCACTCTGCAAGTTCCCGCAACACATTTCATGGTACTGCGCCACGTCTTCACACAGCAGGCTGCCACCAATCACACCCTTCACCATGCACACCGTCACGGGGAACGCCCGTGCTTCACCAACAGCACTGTGCAAACGATCCTGCCCAACGCCTTCAGTGAACCTGCGCACCAACTGCCCCTGCCCATCAACCACTGCCATTCCGCTTGCCTGCGCAGTGATCCCGCCCACAATACCCTTGGCAATCAGTTCATTTTGGAACCGGGCAGGAACAGACCCAACCACCCGCATCCCCTGCGCATCATGCTTGGCCAGCAAGTGCCCGCCAATCAGCACAGTTTTCATTTCACACCCAACTCTGCACGCTGTTGGTCAAAGTCAATTTCAATCTGCTGTTGCACACCGGCCTGATGCTGCACCTTCATCAGATGCGCCAGCAGAACACGCACTGCCCCGTTCACATCCAAATCTGCCGCCTGTGTCACGACCTGTCTGCTTGCAGCACCTTCACCTTCTCCCCCGTCTTCTGCCCCATCCTGCCCGCCCTGCTGCACAGAACCGTCACCCTGTGCATCATCAGGTTCCACGTTCGGGTCTTCCCAGAAAGCAAATCCCTGTTGGGTCAAGGCCAACGGCTGCTGTGTCCACAATTCCATGATCTTGTCAAAGTCCCTATTGAACACACCGGATACAATTTCCCGTGCTTCAGCAGGCGTCAAGATCCCCTGCTGCACCATCAGTGCCACCAATTTCCCAAGCACTTCCGGGTCTTGTGTGGTGGGTGACAATGAACGGAACTTCACCAACCTGATACCCAACTCATTGACCAACAACGTTTTGTTCAGGAACGCATCAAAGGCTTCCCGTTCGGGCTGAAACACTTGCTCCTCAGCTTGCCGCATTGCCGCACTTGCTGTGGCCTTGTTAAAATCTTTTGTGTCACCGATCACAATGGGTGGCAACCGGAATGCGCTGCGGATCTTGTCTGTGGCCTGTAAGTCATATTCAAGAAACAGCCCATCCTTTTCCTGTGCATGCGTCAACGGCTGAATTTCAATCTTGACCACCCCCGGCTTTTCACCCGGCACACTGAACGGTTCCCCTTCCAGCACCAAAACACTCTGGAAACTTTCACTGCCCTTCAGCTTCTTAATATGGTCTTTGATATTCTTGACGGTTTCGGCAGTGGCCCGCCCACCATGAACCATCACTGCCAATGCAGGCACGGTATTATTGTCTGCATATGCCCGGTTGACGCCATCAAACTTGCGCTGCCCAACCACGGATTCACTTGTGCCGATCCAACGCGGCTGCCCGTAACTTGAACCCGCTGCGTACAGCTTAAAATGAATCACTTCCGTGGCAGGCAAATCACCATCGGGCTTGTCCTGATCAGCATCAAAGGCAGCCATGTCAACATACACCTTGCCGGTTTTCCTGCTGATCACGCGGGTGTCGCCAAATTCTTTGAAATAGACCAATTTCCCATCACCCAAGGCTTCCACGAACGTGCGGAACTTCTTGTTGATTTTCCTGTCTTTCCACGTCAACGGGGAAACCTGCACCCGTTCTTCTATCTGCACCGGTGCCGCAATCTTCGGACGCAGCCGCATGTTTTCCGCAGGCAGGTGATTGACACGCCTTGGCTTGTTGTCTTTGGTGCGCAGGATTTCCCAATACCCATTGCCGCAGGTTTCCAAGTCAATCCGAGTCTTCCTGCGCAGGGCAATGAACGTTCCTTCACACAGACTGTCAAACCAAGTTTTTAAGGCAAACCGTTCAACCGCTTCCCTGCGCCGCAACCCATCCATCACCACCAACACTTCTTCATCAGTGGGCACGGTTGCTTCCGGCACGTCATTATCCAACGCCAACAGCGGGTCATCCGTATCACCAAGGTACTGTTCAAGCACCATGGCTTGCCGCACGGCTTCAATGTCTTCATCCCCTGCCAACTCATAAATGGACTCGATCCGATTCCCAAACCCATCAATGTTGGTGGCGTATGCTTCAAAGCAGCGTGGCAGGGTGGGGGAATGATCCCCCCAAAAAAACATATGGGACAACTTCACCGGTGGCGTGATCACCCCGGCACCGCCAAACACCTTGGCATCTTCTTCTTCCGGGTCAATGTATGCCGTTGTCAACCAATCGGCAACCGCGTCTGCGGCATCTTCCTTCTGCACGCTGATCACATGCAGGGTTCCGTTTTTCCGTGTATCTTCAGCGGGCATGGCACTTGCTCCATTCGGTTGCAATGATCACCACCCCGATGATAAAGCCCTACCCCGCACCGGTCAATTATTCGGAATCACTTGCAGGCAGCAAGCCCATAGCACGCACGTCAACCAACACCCTGTGTAATTCGCCAAGCAACTTCCCTTCTTCACAGTCCACCGGACACGTTGCCGGGAACCGGCCTGCAAGCCTTGCTAACACGGAAGCCATCCGTTTTGCTATATCGTACACTTCACCTGTTGCTTTTTCCTGATCGGCAAGCAGCCGCGTGAACGTGTCCACATGCGTCTGTATTTGCGCCACAATCTTCTCATCAAACACTTCAACACCTTCATTCTCCGGGCAGCACTCACAGTTCCCATGCAGGCACGCTTCACACACCCGGTTGTACTCCATAGAACCGTGATTGACAAATCTCATGCCCCGATTGGTGGCCAGCACCTTCAAGTCATCCGAATCATCACTATGAACTTCCACAATCCTATCACGCACCGATTCACGCAACGCAGGAAGAAACACACGGAACACCACCGCAGCCACAGCAACCCTGAGCAGCTTGCTTCTCATCATGTCATTCCCCGCAATCCATCTGGACACCGCCATACGCTCCATTAACGAACGCAACGCACTGCCGATAATTCCCATACCTGTTGGGGCACATGCAGTTGTAAACATGCCTGAAGTCTTCCATGTCCAGCACCACGCAATCACACTGCCCGTCAACCCGCCCGGATTCGTTCCGCTGCACATGCTCTGCCGCAACCTGATCAGCCGGGCACCCCACGTTCAGCACCACAAGCCCGATCACCACGAACGCCAACACAAGCAACCACTTATTCACCATCATGATTCATTCCCTTCGCTTTGATCTTGATCACCATCACACTTTGCCATGCAGCTTGCACACCATACATGACCCAATATTCCGTTCGTCCACCCTTCAGGAAACGGGATGCTTGCAACCACGTCCATGCTCAATTCACCAACCCTGTGCCCCTTAATCGACACATCACCGCACACCTGCTTCAAAACCCCACACCCCGCGCACCGGTAATTCCACACCCGTGACAGTTCAGCCATCACCACCCCACCTTTCACCACTTTGGCAAATACCAATGCTCAAGTTTATCCACGTTATCAAGCACGCGCTGCCTGTCTGCATCAACCGTTTCCCCGGCCTTGCACTTCTGTTCAAGGATTTGCAGTTGCAGCTTGGCTAATTCCACCTTGGCAAGCACCGTTTGCGCAGCAGCCAATTCCTTGGCAGCACTAACCAACGTCTTCCCATCATTGTAATCAAGCCTGAATGCATCCGACATCACACACACCCGTTGTAAATTTTGTTGATCATGTCACCGCACCATTCAACCCGGTGCCGGTGGATCTTCTCTTGCACCGGATCAATGCTGCCCGGCACGCGGCACGCCCTTTCACCCTTCAACTCTTCTTCCCGGATAGCACTGAACACCCCTGCCAGCCGCGCCCGTTCATCCATCACGCCCCGCGCATGCGCTTCTTCATGGCCTTCCACCACGTCGCCATCCTGATACCCCATGATCGCACTCGGCACCCCGTCAACCCACGGTCCACTCGACTGCACAGGCGCATCAACCAAATCCTGATCTTCCCCATGCGCCTTCACCTTGGCTGCCGCATCAATCAAAGCCTGTTCAATCGCACCCACCAACGTCTTCCCCGGATACGCTTGCCGCAACGGTTCTGTCTTGATTATTACCCTGAACATGGCACTTCACCCCTTCCTGTTTTTCACTGAAAAGAAACCATTCATGTCCGGGAGTTTTCGCACCCGGTTCATTTCCCATTGTTCCTTCTTCCTTCATTCATTCAATAACAACCTGCGGCTTGCCGTTCCTTCACAACACGTGCGGACAACAGGCCACCACATTTCTTGCTGCACGTCTTCACCTTGTACAGACCCGGTTCAAACATCTCCCCGCATACAGGGCACTTCGCTACGGTAATTCCATACTGCCGCCTATCCGTGGCACGGAAGCATTCTTCCAGCTTCCTTTCAACACCAGGGAGATACTTTTTATAATACACCACAGCGATACCGCGCAAACACCCCGGACAATCCATGGCTTCGCTCCGGTTGATGCACTGCACCGCTGTCAGTTCCCGGCCTGTATACTTACACTGCACCACCGACACCACAGGCCGGGGTTCCAATAAGCTATTCACCCTCATCTTCTTCACCCCTTTCATCAACAAGCACCGGCCCGGACGGCTGCCCACCGGGAAGAAAATTCCCACGGTGCGGTTCAGTCAACCCACGCCACCCTTCAATATTCTTAAAAGGCACCGGCCCTTCAACCAACCCATCCATATCAACGATGAACTCTTTAATGTCCAATTCCACCAACGGGGAACGCATCAACGCTTCCGTGGTCTGCATCATTATCACAAGACCCCTGCGCCACTGTTCAAATGCCTTCACCACATACGCAACAGATTCCCCTTCACCTTCAGGGAACTGGAAGCACGGGCCATGGTGCCCGTTCCTTGTCAGCACAAACGCCCAATCAACCTGTGCATGTTCATCAGGCTTCCACCCCTTACCAAGCCCAACATAAAGCCGGTGCCGTTCGCACTCTGTCACCCACATGCTGCCAAACAAATTCACCCACCCCCGCCAATGCATGCCCTGCAATTCATGAACATCAACCAACATCACTTGCCCCTTTCATGCGCACCGCTTTCAAGCAGCGTGGCCATCTGATCAAGCACAACCCACCGATCCCCCGCCCTGATCGAATCCAGCTTTTTCCCGGCAGCCCGCGCCGCAACAGCCTTCTTCTTCCACGTGGCAGCAACACCGCGCACCACCTGCACGCAGGCTTCCCGCTCGTCATCAATTCCATCTTCAAACGTTTGCATTATTCGGTTACACTCCCACCCTTCGCCACCGTCCTGAACCACGGCCAGAAATGTTCTATAACCCCAGAATCAGCGGACGGACCAAACCACACCCACGCAACCAAAGGCTTCACTGCACAGTGCTTGCCTTCTTCCGTGGTCAGAACATAATCGCCGGGGCACACAATCCCGTTCCCCCCGTTCACCCCACACCGCTGATCAATCCAACCATGTTCATGGTATGTCTGCCCGCACATCGGACACAGGGCAGTGCCCGGTGCATCAGGGTGCCCACGGAACCTGCGCACAACCAACCCTTCAGGATCAGGGATGCTGCCAACCCGCATTTCCCCACCACCCCCGCCTTCACGATCATCGGGGTGGTCGCCATTCTTGAACCACCTACAGAACCGGATCGTTTTGCTTCCCATCACCCACCACCTTTCAAATGATCAAGCCCATTTTTATAAACTCTTCACGCACCGCGCCGGTATCAATGCCCATGATTGCATCATGCAAGTCTTGTATTGAACGCACGTTTTCAGGCAGCCCGCACCACTTCTTCACTTGCCGCAGCCGGTGGACCATATCAATGGCAACACACGTTCCCATCACATGGACACGGGGCAGTTCCTTCAACCCCTTCCCCAACACGAACCCAAGTGCAAGCTGTGTTAGCTTATACACATCACGCACAGCAGGGGCATCACCATCCCTGAAGCCCGGCAGCAAATCAAACTGTTTCTGCATGTCTGCTTCAGACCGGCACGCCCGCATGTTCAATACACTGATAATGGGAAGGCCACCAATGCTTTCCCCGCGCACCGCACGCCTGAACGCTGCCCGCAACTCGTCTTCAGTATCCATGGCCACCGCTTCTTCTTCCGACATCACAGCACCCCTTTCATCCATGCAACCAAAGGAACCAACACCCCGAACACCACCACATTCCGTTCACGATCAGGTTCATCGAACCCCCACAGCACGGGCAGAATTTCAACACCATGGCTTCAACCCTTCACCGAACGGTTCAACTCTGCATTTTCCGCAAGTGCTCGATACCGACCACGCACATCATCCAACCTCAACATGTCAGCAAGCCGCACCACTTCCCAATAAAACCCCGCCGCCCATCCCCACAGGTACGGTGCCAATTCAACAGCAAGCATTGCTTCATCAGCCTGCAATTTCCCACGGAATGCCGCAGTTGTCATTTCCCACAACAACTTTTCTTCAACACTGCCCGTGATCAATCGACCCCTCGAAGGAATATTCTGCTTGCGCACCTTTGCCATAGAATCAAAACACCGCACAGCTTTAGCAACACTTGATTCACCCATGATTCAACTCCTTTCAGTCCTGCGCTTCTGCGCCTTCAGGTTTCGCACTTGCCGCTTCAACTCTGCAATCTCTTCACCGTGCCGTGTCCGCTGTGCCTTGAACCACGCAAGGTGCTGTTCGTAGTATTCCCAGTGGCGTGCGAACTCCACCACCACATCGAACGGGTCAAGGAACGCGCCGCACGTCTTGCATTCAACAACGCGCTGTTCCACGTTCACATTCTTCAGCTTGTGCTTGCACTGCTTGTGAAGACCCTGAACACGGAACAGTATTTCTTCCCGCTGCTCCGATCCAACAGAAGGAAAGAACACAACCCGATCCCCCAACCCATCATCTTTGCTTTCATCACCCATGACTTGCACCCCGCAATCAGTTCACTTCATAGTGCGGCACCCACCAACAATCAACGACTTGACCTTTTTTCCATCACCAACGCACCGACTAGAAAGACATTCATCGTTCCGGTAATGTGGAATTGAATGCGCACACTCATCCACACCCTGCACCTTGCACTCTGCCGTGCCCGCCTTCGGGCAAACAATTTTAGCACCCATACCGCACCACCGTTTCTTCTAGCTATTCAGCCACAGGAACACAACTACATAAAACATTCGGGTGGACAAGTTCACACACTGTTTCTTCAGAACAACACCAATCAGAGCGGACAAGTTCATCATGAGGATTTGCATGATAGCAAACTGAATGACGCCCACCATCCGTCATGTAATCACAGCGTTCGGACTGCCTTGCATGATCACAAACGACCTTACCCGCCTTGCTGCATGTAGTCTTGTCTTCACCCATGGCCATTGCTCCTTCAATTGATCCAACCGAACACACCCGTACCATACGCACTGCACAGCCACCTGTCACCCGTTGTCAACCTGCACCGATCCATCTTCAATCACAATTCCAACCTTGCCGGTCTCATCAACCACTTCCACCCACACCTGATACCCACCGGAACCTGCCATCTCCTCTATAATCTCCATTGATTTGGAATCCAACAAGCTGCCATCAGTGATGAGGATCACCTTCAACTCTGGGTTTGCCGCCATGGCAATGGCAAGGGAAACACGCAACTGTTCTGCACTGCTAGCCTGATCCAAGGGAAGCCCGTTGTAAGTCACTTCACCATCACCAAAACTCAACCCATCAACAGGGAAGGTTGCGGATTCCAGGGCATCAGCCTTGCGCTTATCAATCGCCTTCATCTTGTCTGTCAGTGTACCGGACAACGCCACGGCTTTCTCATGCTCTGCCTTGACCCGTTCGTGATCATCGTACATTGCAGCAAGCCTGTTCGTTTCCCCGGCATTGGCAATCTTTGCCCTGATGGAATCGACATCCTTGTCAACCCTGGAAGTAACCTCATCCTGTGCTTTACGCACCGCTTCTTCCACATCACTTTTCTCTGCACTCAGATCCTTGATCTTTTTATTTATCTCAATGATCTGATCCAACTTGACTTTCAGGTAATCCCCGAACCGCTTGTTTTCTTCGTTGTATTCCCGCCCCGCATCCAATTCCTTCATCAACTCTGCGGTGTCCACCCGCACCGGAACCACATCGCAATCGTCAAGATTGCTTTCATCCCTCTTAACACGCAACCGCTTGACATCCCGGTTGGTATCAGCACGCTGGCTTTCAGCAAACGCCCGCTGCCCGTTCAGCGTGTCAATGTCAACGTCCAACGTCACCATGGATTGCAACGTATCGAACTGCGCACGCTTGTCCTGCCTGATGAACTCGGTTGGATCAAAACTCAACCCGTTGAACAGCTTGTTAAGCATTGCCTGCGGCTTTTTGAATACCGATAAAAGCCCTTTTGACTCCACCGTAAGCACACCGCCGCCTGCCTCCGTAAACGTTCGCTCCACCACCATGTCGCCAAGGTCAAGCTTAATCTTGCCCTTCTTTTCACCCTTGCGCAACGGCACATCAGGAATGTTTTTTGCGCCGCCAATCGCACACATGATGGAATCAAGCACACTCGATTTGCCAACCCCGTTCGCGCCGGTGATCACAACGGTGCTCCGATCCCCCGGAAAGATTTGAATGGCCTTTAATCGCTTGACGTTTTCCACACAAAGTTCAATGATTTTCATCGTTCACCCTTTCGATTGGTCCAACAGTACAATACGAACCATACACACCCCCCATCCACACTGCAAGAAAATTCTTCCACCTGTTAATCCAGACTGTACGCCCGCACGCCACCCCTGTCTTGCTGATCCTTGACACCAAAGAAGACATCAGTGCCCCACAGCACACCCTGCGTGAACGCATCACGCATATCGTTGCCCTGCTTTATGGCATCCAACAACTGCGTGATCAGGCACCCCCGGCTGCCGTCCACCACATCAGGCTTCAACGTGTCGCTGAACAGCACGTTGCCCCGCTGCATGTATGGCGTCACCATCTTTGTCCGCTCATCCTTGGACACGTGCGGCTTGAACCCATGCGCCCTAATCCAAGGTTCTTCCCTGTGCAGGAACTTCAACAGGCTTTCTTGATAGCCAATGGTTTCAATCACGACTTCAGCACCCAACCGCTTGGCATCACCCTTGATACTATCAACCTGTTCGGGGAAGTCCATGCGCTTGCGCCACGCATCCAACACCACCATTTTGCGCTGCCGCGAATCCAATGCAATCAACACGCAGGCTGTGTAATTCGCATCATCACCCTTGCTGCTTGCAAGGTCATATGAAAGCAAGAATATCTTGTTGGCCCTGCCCATCTTGGCAAGGTTCACATACTTGATCCACTCTTCACGCACCAACGTTTCATCGTCTGCACTTGGCAGAAGTTGGAACGCACGGGCATATTCCACTGCCCCAATATCAACGTATTTTTCCCGCAGGATTCGTTCGGGCCAACGCTCTGGCCAAATCGAACCAAACAGCCCGTCAACGGGGAATGATAAGTGTTTATAGTTTGGGTTTGTTTTGATGTCGGCAGACAGATCAGCCCGGTGCCATGGCGTGAACAGATACCAGATGCGCCCGCTTGGCTCAAGTGTGTTCATCCAATCCGATTTCCACGCCCTGATAACTTCCGGCCTTAACTTTGGTTGCGTCAACGCATTCCTGCGCCCCACCGGGTCATCACCGAACAGCAGATCAGCACGGCTGCCCGTACCCGGTGACAGCACACCACGCCCTTCCAATGACGGGTCACGCATGATCTTGCGCCGGTGCAGGGTCAACCTTGCCTTGCTCCAATCCCCCTCATCAGCAGCACGCAGGTGCGGGAACACCTTCTGCACCCGGTGGTTGTGCGTGATCAACTGCCGCACCTCCCACACCCTATCACGGGCACGCGGGTCTGATTCTCCAATCACCTTCACGCGCAAATCAGGGTTGTGCCCAAACTCCCACACCAACCGATCAACACCCTGTGAAGTCTTGCCGCCATCACGAATTACTTCAACAGCCACCTTCTGATGCTTGCCAAGTGCAGCTTGCATTTCTTCATGAAACCAAGCCTGCCTCATAAAATCAGGATCATCCCCATTGATATATTCAATAAATGCGTTCGGGTCTGTGCGGGCTTCACGCTTGCGGATTTCATCCACAATCTTTGTGGCACTGACCAACTCTGCCCGTGAATATTTGTGCAGATCCTTGTCAGGGATGGTGGTTAAATAAGAACGGGGTGGCCGCCAACGCTTGGCAACCTGCCCCATCCCATTGCTTGGAATTCGTTTGCCCAATGTACCTTCACACACCGATTCGTTCGGGCACCTTGCCCGTGGTCAACTCCTCCAACAACTCTTCATCCGTGTACGCTTCAAAGCCCTCCATCTGAATTGCTTCACGGTGATCAGGGCCACCCATTGCAAACGATTCAGCCCGGATCAATGTGCAAATCTGCCGCACGTACCGTTCACCCACACGATCCAAAGCCTTGTAATCATCATCACCAATGGCCTTCAGCCGCACACGGATCTTGCGCTTCATGGTGCCGATCAAGCCCAAGGAATCATTCATTGCTGCGCTGTACTTCACCACAATTTCCGCAGCCGCTTCACGGGCAAGTTCCTGTTCCCGCGCAATATCCGCTTCTTCCTTCAAGACCCGTAGGGCAGGCCACCCCTTCACCTTATTCCCCTTGTTGATCAGCCTGCTGATTGTGGCACTATTCCGCCCAACCTCAACAGCAACCTTCTCAGCCTGCATCCCTCCCACATAAAGCACCTTTATTTGTTCCCATTCTTCCTGCTGCACCCTGCGGTTGGTAATCTTTTTGACGGGCTTTTTGGTGGGCTTCTTGGCCTGCTTCTTCTTCTTTGCCATTGTTCAGCTATACCCTTGTGGTTTCAATAAGTTGCACGCAGCCTGTACTTGCTGTTGCCCGCGTCGTTTCCCTGTGCGCTGCCCCGTGTTGTGGCACGTATCGTGTACACCGGATCAGTTGCACAGTGCAAGTGTACCGGTTCTGCAAGGGATCGGCAAACTTTCACTCAGGGGTTGGTTGTGCAACTTGTTCTGCAACCGGTTGCTATTCGCCAAAGACAATAAAACGCATGGCATGGAACGGAGCGATAACCACCCAAACAGCAACAGCAGCCCGTGGCCACGTCATTGGGTCTTTCATGTCAATCACCGGCATTGTTCACCCCTTTCAACACCTCGCATTCCACAGTTTCAATTACGTTGTACCTGAACCCCTGTGAACCCTTCCATGGTATTGCCCTTGCAAACACCTGCACATTATCCAACACCCACCCCCACCCGCCGTTGTGCCAATTCGTGATTCCATCCGCAAGATGGGGGAACTTGTTCACTGCCCGCATCTTGTCATGATCACAATGAGTAAACACAAGATCAGCACACCCCACAATTGCCCCGAACGAAGCAGCAGGGGCATCAGGGTCAAAGGAGTACAACTCCCCTTCCCCATCTTCAACATACAAATCATGTGGATACCCCACAAGATCAATCATGCCCTGTTTCGTCTTGGTTGCATGCAGCAACACTTTGCCACGGTACGGGGTTGCATACCCCCGATTTTCAACCCGCTTACCACAGCAACAAATGGCATACGCCCAAGGCTGCCATATTGACAGAACAGGTGCCGTCACACTGATTGCTTCCCTCATTATCCACAACCTTTCTACCGCACAGCCGAGTCTTCCAATATCAATGGGAAGATCAATACATTCCCCCCTTCCCCCAATACAACCTTCACCACAGTCTTTGCTGCATCCTCCTTCATGAATTCTTCCCCAAAGCTACCCCCAAGGCCAACATGCACTTTCATATTGTCCAACAGCACAGATGGAACTTGGCTTACCTTATCCCCCAGTGCTTTGCGCACCCGATCCTTCAGCATCACAACAAGATCATCCAACATCTTCTGCCGGGCATCACCCTGTTCCCTCATCACAGCACGCAAGTCACCACCCCCGGCAACACTAATAACCGTGTTCGCCAACGCCAGTTCCAACACATTCAGTGCCCCGCCCTCGGATGTATCTTCTTTCTCCCTTCCCCAGAATTCCTTCACTTCACCGGTCATTTCCATTGGCCTATCCTTTCCTTGATTGGCACCGTCTTCTTCCCACACGAAGGATCAAGCAACACCGTACACCACTGCTTGATTGCATCAGCAACCGTGTCAGCCCGATCACCCTGGAATCCGCACAGATTCAAGCACACAACACCTGCACCATCTTCACCACTCTTCACACCCAACCCACCACCACAGCCGGGGCATTCACCTAACTGTTCCATTCCGCGCCGCACTTCCAGGATCACCGGGAAAACCAAGGATTCACCAACGCCTTTCCCAAATGTAACCTTGACCACCATGCGGCTTGCATATTCTTCCCCAACACCCCCGCTTCCCCATGCCTTAATGAAAAAATTCCCATCTTGCTTGCTCCTTGTAATTAGTATCCCTTTCGATGATAACGGGACAGCGTACTTCTGATCCGCATCGTTCTTCCACGGCGCACATCAACCCCACGCTCCCACCTTCGCGCCTTCCATACCCTCGCCCGCTCCTTTTGATCCAGCGCCTCCCACTCATGCGGCTTGATTTCGTACCTATCAATCATTGCGCGGAGGCGATCCTCTGCCGCCATCCGAAGACCAGGATCGGTATTGCCATCGTCGACAATCGCCACAGCCTTCCGCGCTCGCCTCAGCACTCTCTGTCGTCCCATCATGACGCCACCGATCGACCGTCCTCAGATAGCCATCGATCTCGACCCTTTGATCCTCTCTCAACTTCACGAACCGATTCAGCCCTCCATCGCCTCCAGCCCACCAGATGCAAGGGATGGGGCCATCCTCTTCATCCGGCTCAAAACTGAATTTGATAGGGATCTTTCTCCCTGCCGGGATACTCACGCTCAGAACCGTACCTTTGTATTTCATTCCAACACCTCTTCCTTCGCAGCTTTAACGACGGTATCGCCAAGAGCCTTTTGCACAACCACAAACTATTTCGTAAATCCAACAGCCCACGCTGGCGCATCCTGCCCAACATCACAATGATTCACGCGCCCGGTATTGTTCCAATATGGAGCACGTGGCCGAACAAACCGTACTCCATCATTCATCGGCAAATAACGCATCGCCATCCCATCGCGCACCATGCTCCAGTCCTCATCGCACCACTCCACATCGATCGACAGCACGCGTCCATAACCACGCGCCCTCTCCCTCCCGACATAACGAATGTTTTTTCTGAGAAGTTGATCCACACGCTTCCGATTTCCAAGGGCGTAACCAACAAGCGAATGACACAGCGTAACAGGAACAGGGACGTTCCATTCTCGCATCGTCCCAATTTCACCGTTGACCGTCCCACCTATAAGCTCAATGCGATCGCGCTGCATCTTGCGCCGCCGATAGAATACAGACTCAGCTACAACACCGATCGGAGCAAGCGCCGACGCACACCATCCCCAAGCTTCTGGTTCGTGACATTTCCAGCGTCCAAGCGGCAACGGTATCTCCACCGGCTCCTGATCGCGGTCAGGAGGTACGCTTGTGTCACAGTGCATCGGAGCAAGCGCCCACGCTAAAAGTCCGTCCAGATGTGTTGGATTATTCGGATCATAAATCACACCCGTCCCATCAAACGAAAACGTAACTTTAATCGGCTTAATCGCCATCAGATAATTCCTTCCTGCTGAAGCCGAGCCCATACCAACGGGTAGAAACGACGAAGATATTCAAACTCTCCCCACCGCTCTCGGTTGCTGTCCCACAACCAACTCACACGCCTCTCATGCCGTTCCGATTTCCCCCACTCCCGATCATATGCAGGATGCAACGGCAACCCATGCTCATCAATGTACGCCAACGAATCTGATCCATCCCAACGGCGCATGGGCCACGCGACCGCACAACCCCATCGCTTGCTCTGATAGACCGGACCAATCTTTGTAATTACTATTCGACGCGTTCTGCTCTCCGAAGATCGCAACCCGACAAACTCCAACACCACACCGCACTCCTGAATCACTTTGCGCACCGGACCAATGATCGCTAGGTTGTCCGTCCCAGCGGCTGTGCGATGCGCATTATATCTACCCTTATCTAGTTTGATGTTGAGAGCGTCGCCAGTGGCAACTGCTAATTCCAAACCGAGCTGATCGCACACCGCGCGCACCACACCCTCGCTCTCTGGTAGCTCCAATCCGCTATCGTTCCAGATCACCAACGGATCACAATATTGCGCCACAATGTGCGCCATGCTCACAGAATCTTTTCCTCCACTTACTGCAACAGCGATCTGCCCTGGATAGCGCGCTACGCAGTCACGCACGATACGATGAGCGTCATCGATAACGGACTGGTAGTGCGCAACATGCGACAGACGGTATGCTCGATCTTCTATCATTTCTCAGGCTTCCATGAGTTTGAATATTGATGATCGCGAAAGGCATGGGCAATCCCAAGTTGCTGCTTCAACCGCATAAATTCCTCCGGCTCCATCCCCAAGTTTTCACAAATCTCCTCATCTACAACACCGAGATCTTCAAGCTGCACAACCAGCTCACTCATTCCCTCGACCTGGTGCATACCCTTGATCCGATTCATCAGCACGGTAAGCTGCACCGCGTCGTGATATGGGATATCCATTACGACCGCAGACACCTCTTCCGCACCCATGCGCTTGAGCACTTCTAGCCTGTGATATCCATCCACAATCCGATACTTTTCCTTATCCGCATCCCACACCACGATCAGCGGAAAAAGAAACCCGTACTTCCCAATGCACTCCTGGAGCAAATTCATTTCCGTCGTCGGCATCCTGTTCGGGTTGTAGTCGTTTGCTATCACATCCACAAGCTTGATTACCCGCGATTCTCTTATAACAATTGATCCCATTTTTCCCTCGTTCGTTTCGCGCGTTCCGATCCCTTAGTATCGAAGTGCCGACTGTCCTCATAATCATTGATGAGCAGCTGGCCTACCTGTCCCTTATAAATTCTCTCATTCTTCTCTTGCCTAGAAAACCTATTGGAAAACCGTTCGCGATGTTCCTGCTCTTGAACGTTCTCCAACAAAAAATCCCGAAACTCCAACCAACTCGAATAATGCTTAGGCAGCGTCTTGTTATCGAACACCAATTTCTCTGCACCGTACCGCGCGGCTGTAGAAATTCCGCCAATTCTCCGACACAACTTTTCGTATGTATCCGGCTCGTACTTCGGTAATGGGACAAGGCATCGAAAAGACTTCTCGTGGACGAGATTGGAGACACGCATTCCACGATAAATCGACTCCCCATTCATGAACATCAGATCGTAGACCTTGTTATATTTTATGCTGTAATCATAAAGGAATTTCCAAACATCGTACACCGTCCAATCGTACAACGGATAGAATTTCTTGACATCTCCATCCATCGTTCCCCACAAAATCCCACGCCATCCAGGATACTTCGTCACCGCCCGATAGCGGAGAACTCCTTCCTCTGCACGAATCCCAACTAGATATGCAGCATCAGTATTTAGCTGCTCATACCATTTGAAAAATGTATAGAACCGATCTCCGTACTCACCTTCGATACTGTGAATTGCCAGCGGATCTTTCTCACGCATCCACTTCTCACCAGGCCCCCACGCGTGAAGAAAGTAATCGGTATACGATGTGGCATTGGTCAAATACACAGGAACCTGATACCACGCCGGGATCACATTCGGATGTTGCATCATATCTTGCATCACATCAATGGACGCCTGGTACTCTGCTTCCTGATCCTGGAAAAACGCCACGATTTTTCTTCCACGCTTAATCGCCTCTTGCAAACACAGATAGTAAAGCACGCAACTATCCTTGCCGCTCGACACCGAAACATTAATTGTCTCGAATTCATCGAACAGCATCGAAATGCGCTCTCGCGCCGCATCAAGCGTGTTTTGCTCTTGATAGACTTTCCCGGCCATACCGAATCACCTCGTTATAGATTTTCATCCGCCGCTCTGATTCCTCGATTACGAATCGATACACTCCCAGGTTCGGCGCACTAACCACGCCATTACCAAGAAACGAATCGTAAGATATCTTGATCCCATATCGCCTGTTCGCCAGCGATAAAAGTGAGTTGATCAACAACTTCGGCGTCGCGTACCTTGCAAACACATCATCCTTAGCTGCCTGATACCACGCATCATCATCAGCATTCATCTCATACAACTCAAACTTCGTTGTCAGACAATCAAGATCAGATATGGTGTCTGCAAGAAGTAGTCGAATATTTGGACCAGAAAGTCTGCAATCATTTTGATCACGATAAAACCATTTCTTCCACTCCGTCTCAAACGCATAGCTATGCGGGACATTAAATTTACCAACATTGGATATGGAGTAGTGATACCACAACCGCCACGGCTCGCCGATAAATGGCTTAGTATCCAGACAGATTTTCGGAATGCTTTTTGTCATGGTCTGCAAATACTCGTTAACCATCTCGCACCGGTTGCTCGGAGTGATGATCCGATTGAGCCCAACGACAACGATGAACGGTGGCGTCAGAGCCGTGTACCGCGCCTTGTATGCGCGGAACTCCATGTACTCTGCTCCCTTGATGTCCGGTATCCCATACCCAAATCCATCACGGTACAGCACCAGCGTCCCCGCCGGAAGCTCTGGCAGATATGGACACGCCGTATCACGCAGGAACTGTACGCGCATACCGCCCTCCCAACTTGTTGACCAGATCAATTGCGACAGCAAGCTTACGCGGATTAAGCTCTGCGCCGAGGAAGCATATACTCTCCCGATATGCAGCCACAGCCGTAAGCCCTCTGCCAGTACACATATCGCCAACCACAAGTGGTCTCTCGTTTGCAATCACCGCACCCGGAGTATCCTCATCGTCCATCCCCGTGTAATTCTGCAACACAGGGGATGCGCCTCCGTACAACAAATAGCATGAATGCTTACGATAGTATGTGATTTCCCACTGCTGCACGACCGGGAATAACGCTTCCAACCCAGCACGAAAATCAACACGATGCTGTTTTCCGATCTCTAGATAACATGCGCGAGGCGCAATTGCACCAATCACTCTGAATAGATCCAGCATGAACGCATGGAACGAATTGACGTAATCACTACGGCCAGCATTGGTAATGAACGCATTGACTTTCCCCTGACTCCATGGCGGGTCGCAATACAAAAGCTCGCATCCGAGCATGTGCGACGGCGCGCCATCTCGCAGATCATGCACAGCGACCGCCGACCGTCGTTCCTCATCCGTCCACAGTTCACCCTCCATAATCGGGTATCGCTCCCAACTGTCACCGTATCGCCATTTCATCTATTATCACACCCTTTCCAGGCAGCAAATACGACATCATGCGATACAGACCGCTTGACTGCTTGTCGCACGCCCACCGATGGAACTCCAACCACACCACTGGATCACCACCAGCCAAATTATCGTACGCGCCACCCTGCACCGCAGCGCGTGGAACACCAGCAACGATAAAATCTTGCATCCGCTCAAACCACTCGGCCATACACTCGCGGTCAGAACAATCCACCACATCGGTTTCAAACGCCCATCGAACTGATCCATGAGCATTAACCGGAGCCACAAGCGCGCCGTGTTTCTTGTAGCTCGTAGTCACATACCCGCACCACTGACCTGTCGGAGGATCTGTAAACAGCATCTCCCGCGCCGCAGCATGATCAAGCAACACGAACCGCTCACCGTCACACCACCACGATCCAAGCGCCTCTTTCCCGTGCTTGAGCGCAGTGTAAGCATCCACACCAATCCATGCGCTGTTCGGTGCCGGCAATCCACCCTGCGATGTAAACGACGGACCAATGCTCTCAATACGCGGTACGCATTCCACCCGTTCACCTGTGATGCAGCAAATTTCCATCTTCCGTTTCTCCGGCAATTCGACCAGTCGGCCAAAGCGGTTTACGGCACCGCCCTGATTTCTCAGGGCTGCGGCAATGAGTTGAACAGCGTGCATCATGATTCCTCAATCAGCGCACCGAACTCACGAAGGAACTGTAGCACCTCATCCTTCCGATCGGCAAGGAAAGAATCATAAAGTTCTGAATCAGGCACATCGCGGAATTCGATTTCCACCTCTCCCATCCCACGCCGATTCTCAGCACCGATCTTTCCACGCTCCTGCAAGAGAATCAGCCCACGCCCAAGCGCCGCCAATTCCACTGGCTGAATGTGCCTATCGTAATCTATGCCACCATCCATAACCACGCCCGCCTTCATGCACTCGGCGTTCGCAATCATTCCACTATGATCCTCGTTCGGATCACGGACCTCCCTGTCATCTCTCCGGGTAAGAAACGTCCATGTCATCAGGTCAGAAACATCCAACACACCCGTACCCCACTGGATGCATCTCGGACGCAAATCAGCAATCTGTAGCCTACCTGGAATGATCTTATTTCCAAGCGCAGTGCCCAGCAACGACAAGGCAGGAAGCATGTCGCGCAGCATCCTAAATCCATCAGTACGCAATGCACCGTTATTACCCAACAGCTTGCCAACCCGCTTCGAACTTTTTGCTCCACGCTCTTCAAGCGTACCTCCCGAATAGATCGACTGGAAAAACCACTGCTCAATTACAGGTCGATCACGCCGCGCCGACAAACCAAGTGATCGCAAAAAATGATCAGCAAGCAAGTCACGCATCTGGCCACGCAGCGCATTCGCCGCGTAGTATGGCAGTGCATCCACACGGCCATCCGTCGTAAGCGCATCCATCCGCCGAAATAGAGTAGAGTTTCCAGCCTTGCGATCATCCCCATGCACCAGCGGAGACAGGCACGTAACAGTCACTCCGACGTCATAAGAAGCACGCGGCATGACAATGCATCCGCTCACCTTCTCTTCGTCTAGCGGGATCGATTCAGCACACTCCGCACGTTGCTTATCATCCTGGATACCAGCGATCATCGCAGCAAGCCGTGGATGCAATCGCAGCCAACGGAGCACCATAGGCGCATCATCATTCCCGATGACTCGCAAAAAATTGTTCGTCGTATCCTCTGCAATATCACCAGAACCGGCATCCATCACAGAACAAAGCTGTTCAATACACAGCGCCATAGTAGGCTCTGTTGCCGCCTTGCGAATACGATCAGAAAGCACATCTATTTTATTGCGCTTAGCCTTTAGGTTCGATGCCAACAAAATAGCTCTGATCATCTCGATCGTTCGAAGCAAAATGTACATTTCAACACCTCAAAAATAGTAAGAAAAAACACTCGCCTTATTCACCCTGACCACATAGCCAGAGCCGACATCCGGCTCACTCCATCGATGACTTCCATCCGGCTTCGGAGCCATCCGCTTCACGTCGTCGTCGCAGCACCAGACCTCGCAGTGGTCCTTGAAATCCCTACAGACATGCCCCTCGATCAGGCAGGTTTCTCCGCCAGCCTTGATCAACCGGGCATCAATGCCAACCCCGTGCCTGCACACGCCCTTGTCTGCCTGCACGTGCATGGGCAACCCTTCTTCCTTTTTCGTGACCAACCCACCCCGCCTGTCACACCCATCACAAGCCGCATCATAACGGATTCCATGCCTGCAACAATCATCAGCCGGGGATTGCAACACCATGCTTGGTTCCGTTGTCCACTTGTGATCACGCCCATGCGCATCAGATGCCTGCCCGATCTTCAGCCAATACCACGTATCAGGCTGCGCCCCATCACGCATCCAATCAAGGAACCAACCACCCAACAATTCACCGGTTTCAGGGTCAGGACGAATGAAAGACACACCCCCCTGCGTTGGTCCCATCAGGCAAATACTCAACGCCTTCCCTGACCCATGACCGCATTCATCCAACGCCCGATCAACAACAATAACCTTCAGGCTTGTTCCCAACAATTCACCCGCTGCATTCCGTGGCAAATCGAGCATAGAAAAGTTCACCAAATACAGATCACGGCTGCCATCAGGCTTCTGATCAAACTGATACAACGCCCCAACTTCCCCATGCCTTAATGAAAAAATTCCCATCTTGCTTGCTCCTTTTGATTAGTACCCTTTTCGATGATAGCGAAACAACGTGCTTCTAATTCGCATCGTGTTCCCCACGCGCACATCAACCAACTTCGCCCGGCTTTGCGCCCTCCACACCCTTGCCCGTTCCCGCTGATTCAACACCTGCCACAACACTTGCGGCTTCATTGCAATCGCAATTTCCCACAGCCGATCAACGGATGGTAAATATGCAACCACCACATCTGCCATTGCAGCAAGGAATGCGTCTTGACTCGCATGCACATCCGTCCTGTGCCTTTCATGGTCACTACGGTTCATGACTTCCCCCCCCCAAACCATTGCTTCCAACAATCGGTGCAGTCATCAACCACACCAGGGCATTCATCATAATCGAACGGGCACACACCCCTTGCCACGTGCCGCAGGAACGCTTCAAGATTATCCCGTGGCACCCGAACCATCACACTCCGATCATGCGGCTTGGTTGAAAAAACAGGATCATCTTTGGCAGGAACGTCTGAACATTGGGCACCACCTTCAATGTCTTCAATCAGGGCACTACATATCTTTATAACACCACCACACCAACACCTGTTTTCAACGGTGTTCGCTCTGCTTAAAAAAATGGTTGCCCTTTCCAACTCTGCTTTTAATTTCGCAATGATTCCCTGTGACGCGTCCACCACACCTTGCTCATAAGTCTGCACCGGAACAGCAGGAACGTCTTCCGGTTGGGTGTCACTTGGGAACGGGTCAGGGATCGGATACCAACGCAGGATGCAATCAACATTGATTCCACCACAACTGCCAAACCCGTACACGTACCCTTCCCCCAGATCCACCCGACCAATATCAATCTTCGGATGTTCCGGGTCAATCTCATTCAGCGCCCTGCAACCCAAATCATACTGAAACATAACACAAGCACTATCATCAGGCATGGCTTCCTGCGCATTGATCCAACGTGGCCTTGTCATGGCTTCACCAACCTTGCCAGTTCTTCACAGTCTGCCAAGACCGGAAGCACCCGGTGCTTCAAAGCAGCACCAACCGCCATGATTAAATATTCATCAGTGATCCCTTCGCAATCACACACGTGTTTACTGATCCAATTGCGCCTTCCTTCAGTTCTGGAAGAAACCAAATCAAGCGCATCCCGAATCGGCATTACCCGCAACCCATCAATCACATCTTGAAACTTGTTAGCCATCTGATTCACCCCGCTTTCACTTTTTTTGCATTGGTCCTTTTCGTACCCCTTGGGCCACTAAACTTTTTCATCCACTCCAACGATGCAACCCGCTGCTTCAGCTTTTCAGGATCATCCCGCAGTTCTTCAACACCCGCCTTCCTTAATCCATAAATCAATTGAAAGCACCGGTCTGAACAAGTCTTAGCACGCTTGCCCATTTCATCAGTGAACTTCCCCCCACACAGCACACATTCACGCACAGCCAACCGCCCACGCCCCCACGTGCCGTCAGCATGGTGCAACTTCGCATGGCACGCACGGCACATCGTCTTCAGATTTCCTTCACTGTTGTTTCTTATGTTTCCATCCATGTGGTGAACATCAAACGCAGGCTTGCCGCCAACATGCCCCTTGCCACACGCTTCACAATAATCCTTCCTGAATTCCCCATACACATATTCGCCCGGCCTGCTCATTGGTTGGAACCCTCCCACATGATCTGTGATGCAATCCGGTAATGCCATGGTTCCAAGTCACATGCCCGGCCCAAATAATTCAGGAATCCCCCAAGGGAACGCACCGTTGACAACTCAGGATCATAGACACGTTCACCATCAAACGCCACGGTGTGCCCGCCCCACCCCGGCTTGCCACGCAGCCGCAGCAGACTTGCAACCGGCAATGGGTAATAGTTCCACAGCCGCTTCCACCGAACATTCCTGAACCCCAACTGCCCAAGCACTTCAATCTGCTTCCTGTTCGTGGTCCCACCCCTTGTGCCAAACATCTGTATTATATCGGCCACCGGCTTGCCGGATACGATAGCAACAGACGCCTGCCCACAACTGCGCCGGTATGGCTGTTTGATTAGTTCCACATCATTCACCTTTCAGCCAATCCACATCTGCTTGAACACAATGCCATACCCTAACTGCTTCCGAATCAAGCACTGCAAATTGCGGATCTTCAGCCAATTTTCTGACAGATTCCATGACACCTGCAACACATCAACTTCTTCAAACCTGTCTTCAAGGCAAAAGTTCAGTGCTGCGGTTGTATAAGAAATGGCATCCACAACGAACGGCAACCCGGCCAACTCTTCTGCCCATTCCTTTGCCGTGAAATAATTACCACCATCCACTTCCCCACCCCTGATCACTGCTGTTTCTTCAACAATAATCCTTGCATGAAAAACGTCACCATCGCCAAGTACACGCACACGGTGCTTGTACAACCCACCGTCAACAGGGAAGGCTGCTTGAAGCACAAGATTGTTGCGCATCCACTGCGACACCACTGCCTTGATTTCATTCCGTACAAGTTCACCCACCGGCCTGCCAACGAACCGGTCAGCAAGCAGTGATCCAAGCTGAACCAGCAGCCCTTCTTCCATGTCATCCAATTCATCCATCACACCACCCCCTGCACCGGGCACGCTGCACAATTGCTGAACCCTCTTGCTTCCGGTCCATCGCAGTCTTCACATTCCGGCATCAACCCACGGTCATCATCATTCACGTGGCAGGAATCCCAATCGCCATCACACCCACACGGGCAACCCATGTTTTCACACCACCCCCCTTTGCCATCATCCAAAAACCACGAACAGGAAACGCCAAGGCCATCAAAGCCGCCATCATCCACAAGCTGCACCGTACCTTCTTCCAACGGCACAGGGTCAGACTCAGACCACCACCGACAATCACCAGCAACACACAGCCCATCACCGCCTTCACTAAACCGCAACGAATCGCACTTTCCACACCACTCTCGCCGCCCATGATCAACCGATGTATACACAGAACGGCCACCAACACAGTATTCAGACCGGCACACATACATGCTTTTTCTGTCATCCCACTTGAACTTGCGGCACACCTTGCACGCCGGTGGCCCGTCCACCTTATCCAACGGCACCGCTTCACCCGTCACCTTTGCCCACAACCTGCCAACCTTCCCCGGCAAACCCGACACCCACCCGATTGCACGCAGCAACACGAACCGCACCCAACGGGCTGCACGATAGTGCCAGCCGCGTGGCGTTTGCTTTTTATAATCCCACCACCCGCGCACCCATCGGGCCACAACGTTTTGATCGGCAATGATTCCGTGCCCAACAGGGAAGAATGCATGCATTCCCTTCACATTCCCCGCACCACACCGCTGGCAAATCCGCGCCGGATACATTAAATAATTATCTTCAGCCACACCGAATATCTGCGGCTGAACCCACATATACTGCCACTCATGCCGGGTGTAAAAACAGGCCATCTTGTTCAACACCCGTGCCCGCATGCGCATCCATCGTGTTTCAACAATCGCCACGGACTGTTCCGGGTGTCGCACCGCATCAACAGTTCTTAATGGTTCCCATTCTTCAGGATCTTGCCCATGATACCCACACCGGCTGCACCGATCACCAATCTTTGTAATGAATTCACCATCCGCAGCGATGAACCACACCGCACGCGGATCATGCCCGAACACCGCGCACACGAACATGCACCACCACCGTTTAATCTTGCTCATTTCTTGCCCCGTTTCTTCAGCAGTCCTGTTGGTTCCAACGCCCCCGCTGCAATCACAGACCCGTCACGTGCTTCCACGTCAACCGGCACGGCTGCGCTTTCAAATATATGTTGCAGTGCTTCAACCCCTGCACCCAAAATCCCTGTCAGATATTCTTCCCACGTGATCTGCCCCGTGGCCAAGCCCACCATCACCGGATCTTGTGCAACGTCTTCCGGTGAATCTTCCCACGGGGTGCCATCCAAGGAATTGCGTTCCTGCCACCGTGTGAATTCAAGCCGCACAGCCTTCAACAATTCCCTGTATCCACGGTTGACACCGGCAACACCGGCACCATGCTCATACGTTTCAAGGGCAGCATGCGCCAACACATCATTGGCACCCAACACGAACCATGGCCAGTCAGGCACGGTGCCATCCATTCGAGTAACCAAATACTTGCCCAATTTTTTCTGCGGCCCGTGTGCTGCTGATTTTTCAGACTCCCACTTGTGCCGCACGCCTGCCTTCAACGCAGCCTGCACCGGAACGCGCAGGTTGGTTGGTACATCTGCCAACAATTCCTGCAACGCTTCCACATCCCGTTCATCAATGTACACTCTGATTTTTGTCATGTTCACCCCTTCACGCTTGCTGCTTGCAACTGAAAAAAACGATGCCCCGCAACACAACATCCTGCCTGTGAAGGCTGAACGGTGCCACGGGGCATACGGGGTGCGGGTACTCCCACCAATGGGGTGGATCGGTGGGGCAGCAGTTGGTTTTTACGCGGGCAGCGCAAGGCAACCAACCTTCTTTCAAGCAAGCACAGTGTAAACCCCAACCGCTGCACAGTCAACCTTTCCATCCCCATTATTCATCACCCGCACTTAGCTGCACAGCCCTTTTGAAAGCCTGCACACAGCCCACAATTTTGGATACCCACAATTGTATTTCTTCACCAATCAAGAATGCTTCATGCTCTGTCTTCAGCCCGTCGCACGCATCCACGCACCGGGCCAAACTGCCCTGCATGCCAACAAGTTCTGCCCGCAGTGATTCGTGGTGTGCAGCCACATCAACCGGGTGCCGCATCACGTTCCGCACACCATCACCCTGCACCTGCTCCGTGTCCACCACCTGCACCACCACGTCTTCCTGATCCTGCCCTTGATTGGCCATCAGGGCCAGCCCGCCTTGCTCCGTGACTCCCCACACCCGGACATCATGCACGCTGTTCGCCACGATAAGCCACCCAACCATCACGCACCGGGCCAACGCTGATTCAACCTGATCCCACGACACCCCAACCCCAACTTGCTGGAAGTTGTCTTGCAACGCGGATTCCCCAACACTGCCGCTTTCATGCGCAACACCACAGAACCATTCCAAAACTTTTATATTTGTCAGATCCATTTTCCACCTGTGATTTTCGACACAACCCAAACCGCTGCCCGCAGAACAACCAAGCACACACCGAACAGCACCTTGTTCCGCCATCCACGCAATATGTACATTGCTCGATCCCACGCAGCAGGCCACACACAGAACGATTAAAACAACAACACACAACACACATCACACACATTTCAAATTAAAATGGCTTAAATCGTAAAATTCTAATTGCACGGGCTTCTGATTTTTTGACGCATCGGGGGTTATCTAATCTTTCCATTGTTCACTTCAAGCCGCCAAGCCCGCAACAAGAATAAACCATCCAAGGGG
>Ga0307928_10000015_pt1 | contig 89036 bp, 128 predicted proteins | sample AceLakmetagen232_FD_201815 | JGI IMG/M metagenome (GOLD analysis project Ga0307928, IMG submission 201815) | Saline water microbial communities from Ace Lake, Antarctica - #232 | ecosystem: Environmental > Aquatic > Non-marine Saline and Alkaline > Saline | place: Antarctica: Ace Lake...
ATTAAGATTTTATCTTTAACTTTAATTGTAGTAACATTTTGGCTGGTTGCTATTATCTCTCCTATAAAATACTGACCAAGGCGCAGGCCTAATTTATAATGAGTATCAGGTATAATAACTCCACCCGTAGAAGACTTAGATTTACACCAAGTTAGAGCAACTAGATTATTTACTGGTCTAAAACTTTTCTTATCTATGTCTTTAATATTCATAAATATATTCTATAATCTATTAAAAATAATGTCAAGAGTTAAAACAAAACTCCCCCTTGAATGAGGGAGTTCTGATACGAAAGTAATTTCGTATTAAGCTTGAGGTTTCTCTTCTGGAAGTTTAGCATCTTTCTTCAAACGCATACGAACTGGTTCTGAAACTGTCTGAATAACACTCTTGTAAATTAAGAAAGCTGCGCCAATTGATCCGAATATCAAAGTAAAGATTTCTGTTCCTGCTAATTCTGCAGTGGTGAATACATAGATTAAAGAGAAGCCGATGGAGACGAAGAAAGCTAAAACTCTTTTTCTATTATCAGTTACCGATAACCATGGAAACAGTTTTAAAACCTCAACGATGATGGAAGAAATTAAACCTATTACAAATATTGGTACTATCATAGTTTTATTTTTTTACTAATGATTGAAATATTTTAACATAGCATAATACCATTATACCTACTAACCAACCCCAATGAAGATCTGCAAACCAATTGATCTTGGCTAGCAAGATGCCAAAACCAATACCTATTAATCCGGATAGTTTAAAATCTATCCAAGTTAATTTCTTTGTAAATTTCTCAAACATGGTTTTATTATTATTTGATTAATAAATCGACCTTTATTTAATTGCTACCTTAATATCATTCAGGCTATTCTTGATAATCGCAATATCTGTTCTTATTTCTGTCATGCCTCTTTCAATATCACTCATCCTACTATTCACTTCTGTTAAATGATTACTAAGCTTGTTGTCAATATTCTGCAATTCTATTTTATAATTTCCATTTCCATTCTCTCCGTTCTTCTTTGCTTTTAAATAAGCAAAAAACTCCTTTAGAAAGAAAATGAATATAATTCCTACTGCTCCTAATTGTAATATTTCTGCTTGCATTATTTTTATTATTGTATTCTTGTTTCAATTACTTTCAACTTTTTTCTAATAAGAACCGCGCTGGCCTCTATGGTTCCTGCAAAGATTAGAATATAATCTCCTACTGTGTCGGGAGTCCAGAAGCAATACCAAAAGCCATTACTCTTTTTTAATGGGTTACCTGAAGCTACGGTAGCTCCCTTGGAGTTCTTAATAGTCCAAGTTGCATCTAACGGATCTGCAGGATAACCATTAATGTTTCTATAAAAACATTCAAAGTAAACTGTGTTTCCTATTTCATATGTCTTAGTAGTATGAAGCATGGTATTACATTCTAATACTTAATGGATAACCTCTCACGAATCTTCCTAGAGTCTTAGGGCTCACAAGAGTTGTCAGGACTGCAATTATACCAAGTCCTGGGCTTTCTAAGCTAATCAGGGTTGCAAATGTTTCCCATCTCTCACGCGATAGTGAGGTTAATACAGCGAAAATCGCGACCTTTGGTCCTGTCTCTAACACAGTCAGGATTGCGAAAGTGCCTAAAGTCGTAGGCTCAATAGTCGTTATTAAAGCAAATGTTTCCTGATCTTCTTTCTCTAATGTAGTCAGAGCGGCAAAAGTTTCTACAGTCTCATAAGACTCCAAGGTAACTTGAATTGCGAAAGTCTCAACTACAGGTTTCTCAAGATCTGCATTTATAGCATAAGTCTCAAATCCTAGTCTTTCAAGAAAGGTTTTAGTTGCGAATGCATTCACCCATAAGTTTTCTGCATCAGTCAGGATGGCAACAGTCATTAACCTTTCTTTCTCTAAGATGGCATAAGCAGCAAATGTTTCTTCGCTTGTCCATTGTAAGTTAGTCAGGGATGCGAAAGTTTCTACATCTTCTCTTTCTAAGGCAGTAATAGAAGCAAGGCCTCTTACTGAATAGCTAGGAGCTTCCAATATAGTTAAAGTTGCGAATGTTTCTATAATATCTGCTTTCTCCAAAGTAGTTAACAATCCATAAGTTTCAACTGCAGGTTTTTCTAAGTCTGTTAATGTTGCAAAACATTCAGTAGCTTCTCTTTCTAAAATTGTAAGAGCAGCAAATTCTTCAGTTGTAAATGCTGGAGCTTCTAAAGTAACAATGATTGCAATATTGCTTAAGGCTTCTCTCTCTAATAAAGTTGTTAATGCAAAGACTTCTAAATCCTCTATCTCTAGAGTAGTAAGCAAAGCATAAGTATCTTCATCTTCTCTCTCTAATAATGTAAGAGATGCGAATACTCCATAGGTTGTATATTCAAGAGTTGTTATTGTTGCAAAGGTTTCTGATGCTTCTTGTTCTAAAGATGTTAAAACTGCATAGTCGTCAGTTGCTTCTCTTTCTAGTGAAGAGATAATTGCAAAGGTTTCTATAACAGCTGCTTTCTCTAAGGTAGTTAATAAAGCAGTAGTCTCTACGCTAAGTTTCTCTAAGGTGCTCTGAAGAGCGTATGTTTCGCGCCCTGGGGCTTCGATAGAGGCGATTATAGCGAATGTAGGCGTCATTGTCCTCTCAAGAGTACAAAGAGCTGCTAGCGTGCCTAAGGCGTAAGCAGGAGCCTCTAGGGTTGTTAGACAGGCGAATGTAGATAAGGCATGTCCTGGAGCCTCTAAGGTAGTGCTAAGTGCGATAGTTTCATTATCTTCTCTCTCAAGGATAGTAGTTGTTGCGAATGTTTCGAAGTGATCAAAATGTTCTAGAGTTGTAAGGATTGCCCAAGCACTCTCTGTAATTTGTTCCAAGCTAGTTAAGGTTGCGAATGTCTCAGTATCTTGTTCTTCTAATATAGTTAGAGCAGCTAAAGTTTCTACATTATAAGCAGGTGCTTCTAAAGTAGTAAGAGTAGCAAATGGTCTTTGATATACATATTGAAGCTCAGGCCAAATAGCGAATGTTTCATAGAAAGGAACCAATAAGGTTGTGAGTATTGCAAAATTACCAACTTCTCCCGGAGGGAATAAGTTAGTGCTTATTGCAAAAGCTTCATGGTCTACAAATTCTAATGTAGTCAAGCTAGCAAATGTTTCAAAATTATCAAATGATTCTAAGGTAGTAAGGGTTGCGAATATTCCATACTGTGTATTCTCTAACAAAGCCAAGATAGCAAAAGTCCCCACTAATTCCTTTTCTAAAATAGTAAGAGTTGCGAAAGTAGAAACTGCTTCTGTCTCAAGTAAAATGATAATAGCTAATTGAGATGAATCTTCTTCCTCTAAGGTAGTTAATGTAGCAAAAGTTTCTACTGATTCCTTTTCTAAGATTGAAAGTATAGCAAATGTTTCTACATCTTCTCTTTCTAATATTGCTAAACATGCGAAAGTATCCAAGGTGGGTTTTTCTAACTCAGTTAATAAAGCAAATGTTTCTTGATCTTCATATTGAAGACTGGATAATGTTGCAAAGGTTTCTACTTTATTAAATGATTCTAAGGTAGTAAGAATAGCAAATGGTCTTTGATATTCATAACGCAAGATAGTAGAAGTAGCAAAAGTTTCATAATGAGGAGGTGCTTCCAAATAAGTATATAATGCGCAAGTACCAAATGATTCTCTCTCTAATTGAGTAATTGCAGCGAACATCTCAAGACTATAGTCCTGTAAGGCACTATGAATAGCAAAGGTTTGAACTATTGGTTGTTCTAAGTCAGTAAGGATAGCTAAGGTTTCAGTAGATTCTTTTTCTAATGTAGTTAAGGTTGCAATAATTCCAAGCAGAGGTTTTTCTAAGAAAGATAATAATCCAAAAGTTTCTAAAGCTTCACGCTCCAAGCTTATAAGGATTGCAAAGTCTTCTGACGATTCTCTTTCTAATAAGGTTAAAGTAGCGACTACTCCTACTACTGGTTTCTCTAAGCTAGACATTAACCCGAAAGTACCTAAAGCTTCACGCTCCAGGCTTGTAAGAATTGCAAAGTCTTCTATATCTTCTTCCTCTAAGGTTGTTTGAGAGGCAAAGATTGCTAACGCATCTGCTGGAGCTTCTAGAGTAGTCAGGGTTGCAAAGGTTTTAATCACAAAGGCAGGAGCCTCTAATATAGTTAAGAGTGCGAATGTTTCTAAATCATATCCCTCTAATGGAGCCAGGATTGCGAATGTACCTAACGCTTCTCTCTCTAAGGTAGTAAGCAAGGCATAAGTATCTTGATCTTCTCTTTCTAATAAAGCATTTAATGCTACAGTTTCTATGTCTTCTTCTTCTAATATAGTTAGGGATGCAAATTGATTTACAACTTCGTATTGTAATTCCGGCCATACTGCAAAAGTTTCTTGATCTTCTTTTTCTAAAGTAGTTAGAGAAGCAAATGTTTCAATATTATCAAACGATTCTAGGGTGGTTGAAGTAGCGAACACTCCTACCCCTATGAAACTAATCTCCTCATTCTTAATTGTAGTTCCTTCTTGATAAGATACAAACAGATTTGCAGTTTCATTATTCTCATTTATAGTTAGCCAGCTAGCTTCAGGATCTAAACCAGAAACTTCTATTACTGCACTTCCGTGTTCTCCTCCAGCAGGATGTATAACAACCCAGATATTAGTTCCTCTTTTCCAAAGATGAAAAACATTTCCTCTAGTATGCTCTCCGACACAAGGATATTGATTATTAATATTTGCATCTAAGATTTCTTCTGCATGAAGCCCTACTCCATTTTCAAATACTCTTTCTGCTACATTTCCATTAGATTTAATATAGATAATATGACAATAACCTAAAGTAAGATCATTCTCAATTGCGAAACTAGCATGTTTATCATTCTTGATAGTAGCAATTGTAGTTGGATTTGCATCCCAATTAGGAGACTTTTCTTTCATTTCTAAAGTTGTTCCTCTAACCCAAATTGCGATTGCATAATCTTGAGCAGTAGTTAACCTCTCTACTACCCCATAACAATTAGGATCTGTATTAGTAATGCTACTTAATACATCAGCTGAACCCCAATTTGTTACTGATATATTTGATGTTTCTTTAATTTCTATATAATAATAATCTGCAACATTAGTATTGTGATGAGTATAAATTACTTGCCAATTCTTTGTTTTCTTAAGTGAGATTTCAGGATAATAATATTTATCATTGGCTCCTCCAGTTACAATTGTAGTTGCAGCTGACCAACTCCAAGCAGTTCCGGGATAACCAGTTGTAATATCTCTAACATAAACACTAGTTAGATCAGAATATACTATAGCTACTGTAGTAGTAGTAGGTCTAATAGAGAAATCTGTATTAATTCCTGCATCTGTAATTCTTGCTGAAGTATTCTCAGTCCAGTTATCAAGATCAGTAGAATACCAGAACTCTATTCTTGATTCAGTCCAGTTAAATCTTGATTGCCAATATCTAGTTCCATCAAACCAATTCTTCCTTTGCCAAGGATAGGCAATCATTGGTTTATCAAGAGCAGTCTTTAGGGCAAAAGTTTCTCTAACATTTTCTTTTTCTAAAGTTGTAAGAGATGCGAAGACACCTTCACCAGGACTTTCTAAAGTTATCAGAACAGCTATTGTTTCCAAAGACTCCTTTTCTAAGGTAGTTAATCCGGCAAATGTTTCATAAGTAGTATATTCTAAAACCGTAAGTAAACCGAAAGTATCTTCGGTTATAAATTCTAAAGTTGTAAGTGATGCAAAGCATTCACTATCTTCTCTTTCTAAAGAAGTAATACTTGCAAATTGGTTTAGAGCAAATGCGGGAGCCTCTAATATAGTCAGAGAAGCGAATGTTTCTCTAACATTTAATAATTCAAGAGTAGTTAAAGTTGCGAAGGTTTCTACATCTTCTTCTTCTAAAGTTGTTAGACATGCAAAACTTTCTGAACCCTCTTTTTCTAAAGTAGTTAAAGATGCGAAGGTTCCCTCACCTGGAGATTCTAAAGTAATTAAGGAAGCAAACTGTTCCAATGCATAAGCCGGTGCTTCAAGAGTAGTTAATAAAGCAACTGTTTCTATTCCAGGACTCTCAAGAGTAATTAAAGTTGCAATTGTTTCAACAACTTCTTTCTCCAATATTGTAAGAGATGCAAAAGTAGCTAAATCATAGCCTTCTAATAAAGTCAAAGAAGCAAAAGTTTCTATAGCTTCTCTTTCTAATTGAGATATTAAAGCAAAGGTTTCTACATCTTCTTCTTCTAATATAGATAGAAGACCAAAGGTTTCCAAATCATATCCTTCTAGAAGCGTTAAAGATGCAAAAGTCTCTATATCTTCATACTGAAGATTAGACAGTAAAGCGAAAGTAGAAACAACTTCTTTTTCTAATTCTGTAAGCACTGCATAAACTCCTACTGCAGGTTTTTCTAAAATTGTAAGAGATGCAAAGGTTTCTTCTCCTGGACTTTCTAAGGTAATAAGAGAAGCAAACTGTGCAACTGCATCTTCAGGAGCCTCTAGTGTTGTCAAAGAAGCAACAGTTTCTCTAACATTTTGCATTTCTAAAGTAATTAGAGAAGCAAAAGTTTCTACATCTTCTTTCTCTAATATAGTATATGTAGCAAAACCCTCTAGAGCAATTATGTCCACTTGTCTAGATGCAGACCATGGACCCCAAGTTAATCTCTCTAAAGTTGTTAAGGAAGCAAAAGTCTCTTCATATTTAGGTGGCGTGTAAGTCCCTATAACTGCTTCTCCGTAATCGTCTCCACCATCATCCATATATGCTATTGCGAAGTGAGTAGAATCTAATAATGCTATAGAATTTTTATCTGACCTTGCTGAATTATATGTGAATTCATCTCCAATAGATATTTCATTACCATTTGATACAGTTCCAATAAATGATACACCATCATCATTATCAGTATTATAAGCTACAATAAAATGAGTAGAATCCTGTTCTACAATAGCAAAATCGTGATAATATGTAAGAACTGTATTAAATGTATATTTACTTCCAAAATTTATGGTATCTCCACTTGATACTATACCAATGATTGCCTTAGCTTTATTACTATCTGACCCATCTCTAAACACTACCGCAAAATGAGTAGAATCTAATGCAGCACAAACAGAATAATAATTATTACCTTCAACAAAAGCAGTTGTTTCGCCAGTATCAAAAGTTATAACATCTGTACTAGAAATAACACCTACTATTGCTTCTCCGTAATCATCTCCACCATCGTCTTTATATACAATTACAAAATGAGTAGAATCTAACAAAGATATATTTATATACTTAGAAGTAGCCGAATTAAACTCATATTCTGTTCCATAAGCAATCTCGTTTCCACTTGACACTGTTCCAATTATTGCTTCTCCAGTGTTGGCTTGATTCTCTCCATAAGCTACTACAAAATGGGTGCTATCAATAATTGCAACAGAATTATATTCAGTTGATGTATTACTACTAAACACATATTCACTACCATAAGATATTTCATCTCCAGAAGCTACAGTTCCAATTATTGCTGTGCCTTTGGCATTATTGCCACTATCTGTGTATACAATTACAAAATGAGTGGAATCCAATGCACCTAAACCAGTTTGATAAACAGTAGAAATCTGACCAGAATTAAAAACATATTCAGAACCAAATGTAATAATATCTGTACTAGAAATTACTCCGATTATTGCTTTTCCTTGGTTACTATCACCTGCATCCTGGAATGCAACTACAATATGAGTAGAATCTAATGCAGCAATAGCTGGAGAGATAGTTGCAGCTGAATTAAAAGCATAAGTAGTTCCATAAGCAATCTCTACATCAGTCCAAATAGGAAATACTGCTTCTCTCAACCATTCAACTGGAAGTTTTTTAGTAAGGTATAATTTACCATCTTCTTTTGAAAGAACTCCTATATGTGTTTGTTGTTTATCTATTGGATTTCCGTCTTTGTCTAAAACTTCTGGCGAACTATCCCAAGATTTAATACTTTCAATTTGACTTTCTTCTCCTATTTTAATCGCTTTTGTAAATTCTAATTCACTCTCTTTATCCCAACCCTCTATATCAAAAGTAGTTTCTAATTCAAATTTAATTTCAAGGAACTCCGCACCATCAGGAATATCCAAATCATCTAAAGAATTTATTTTAATCTTTTTTCGCCATCTCATCTTTGTAGTTTCTATTTCAATATCTATTCCTTCTCCAAAAACTCTCTTATAAGAAACTATATTATCTTTTCTTGAACCCTTACTATTTTTAGCTGTAATCTTTTCGTCAAATCCAAAAGAAACTGGTTTTAGAGTCAATTTCTTTCCCCCCCTTTCATAATCAAAACCTTCCAAGACTTCTTTTCTAAATATTCCCTTGAAAGGTAAACCATCAACAATAAAATCTTCTGGACTATCAGTCCATTTTGGTTTGGCTATCTTATCCCAGACTATTTTATTCAATTGGTTTGTTTGCTTTGACATATTTATATTATTCTGCGCCTCCTCTGACTCTCCACCACTTAGAGCCTAGAGTTAAATTAGCTATATATCGTGCTTGGTTACCATAATAAGCTGAAGCTACTCCGTCTTGAGGATATTCAACCCAACTCTCTCCATCATAATATTCAAAACCACCCTGCATTGAATGAGCATCTACTTCAAGATCCTCAAAGCTGTCAGATGTTTTATCTATTTGAATATGAGCGTGAACATTCTTATCCTCTGCATCTATTGGTATTTCCCAAATAAAAGTAATAGGGCCTTCCTGTTTTGTTGAATCTTCGGGGCTAACCAAGACCGTAGTTTCAATTTCTTTTAAAATAGTTGAAAGACCAAAAGTCTCTGAAGATTCTTCTTCTAAAGTAGTTAGACAAGCAAAAGTCTCTGAAGATTCTTCTTCAAGACTTTCTCCATATACATAAAAAGGAACGTCTGCGGCTCCCGATGACCAATCCTTAGCTGCGGTACATTGACTAAGATTGCCACTATGAGTTGCGGTTCCCCAAGCTGTTCCTATGACTATAAATTGACCTCCGGGCCATTCAAGAGTTAATACATAATGAGTTTCATCTGTTAAAGTAATTTTATCATCTCCAGAAAAAGTAAAAGAATGTAAAGCATAAGCACTTCCGATGTTTTCAACATCATAATTATCTGATACAGCTAACGCTACACCAGTAGGAACACTATTTGTTCCATAGGTTCCCGAATGAGCGTATATCCGTGCTTGAATATTCCCAGTTTGAGCATTTGTATTTTTAATAAATAATTTACAAGAAGTTAATCTTTTTCCGTTTCCTGTGAAAGATTGACCAGCACCACGGTCCTCATAGGCCGCAAAACCATCGTCTCTATATGATTCACTATAACTATCTACTATTGTCTCTGCCATACATTAATTAATTATATAATATAACCCATTAAACAAAAACTGCCCTCAGCAGGCAGTTTCATTGACGCTACAAACTTAGCGCACAGGTAAACTACCCGTGAGTGTCCGTAGCGACTTGTATTAGATACAAGCGGTAATGTAAATTAATTGTCTTACTCTTTAATAATATCTGTCTTTAAAAAACTTGTCAAGCATTTTTAACTATCAAAGTTTGGTAAAGAGAAGAATCTCTTTCTAGCCCTTATTGTTTCCGCAGAATAATCTGGGTCTTTATGAATTAAGTGGCCATGTGGATAAATAGGAAACTCTTGTTTCAAACATTTATCTCCTACCCAAAGTTCATAATGCCTCTTCCTATATTCTATTCCAGGCTTGTGCTCAAACATTCTGAAGAACTCATGCCACCCATCGCTCATCTTCATCTTGATTCTATAATTTCCGAAGGGTGGAATCAATTCTCCTTCCCAGATTTCATGTCCATCTAAATGAAGATAGACATCTCCTGGTTTTCCTAATAAGTATTTATTTCTTTTATAGATCTCACTTGGCCAAGCTTCCTTAAAGGTAATCAATATATCAGAGTATTTGTTTGCTATTTCTAAAGTTCTGTCTGTAGACTGAAAGTTCTTTGGTTTATGTGGGAACTTTTTATACGCGCCATCTACTACAACAATTGTATCTACCTTGTCTTTAATAGATAAGATAGATTCTTCCAAGTACTGGCCCTCATTATAAACAGAATAAACAGCTATTATATTCATCTTTTAGTTCCTCTTCTTATTATTTCTTTGCGGAATATTCCTGACTTAATATTCTTCTCAAGCTTAGATAATGGAAATTTAGATATCGAAGTATTCCCAAATTTATCCATTCTGAATTCTATTAGTATCTTTGCTTTATAATCTATTCCCGCTATTACTTTAGCCTGTAATTCTGCAACCCCTTCTCTTATAACTTTATCACCTTGGACCATAACTGGCATTGTAGCTTCATTAAAAAAATAATAACTATCAAAATCTTTGATAGCTAATTTGGGAGAGAATGGCTCAGCCAAACTCCCATCTTTCTTCTTGAATCTAACTGGAAATGGAAAGACCAATTGGAGAGAAGTAACCTTAATATCAGCAGGGATATCGTCCCAACTTAATCCTTTTTTCTGTCCAGCTACTTTAGGATTATCAATAGGTTGATTCTCAGTGAAGGTTTCACCTTTTTTAGTTCTTATTATAAACATAAATTAGATATAGGACTCTCATTGGTAGGCCCACGCCCCGCACAAAGAAGCGGTTTAAATAGGCTAATAAAGCGTAGGTCCAATATCTTACTCTGAGATCTTGGCTTTGAGGTACAATATTCTGCGATCTTCGGATTCTGTCCTATCATCGTTAGCCAGAAGGTCAGCCATTTCAGCCTTATAGGCTGGCTGGTTGATTTCTTCCTGACATGCTTTACAAACAAAAGTAGAATAATCTCCAGAAAGTTCCTCAACTTCAACCCCACTACCACATCTTGTACAATTTATTGTTGGCATGTTTAGACAGTAACCCAGAGCTCACTTGCTGTGACTTCTCCTGAAGAAGGAAGGGTCAGCTTATATGTTCCTTCAACTGTTCCTGCATTGCAAAATCTTACACCATGTGTGCCGGGAGTGAACTCAGTCCAAACTGGAGTGGTTTCAGTTCCGCCATCATTATAAGTGAAGGTTAAGCTAGGAGCAGATCCGGTATAAGTGTACCTTACTTGAATCAAAGCTGCCATGCTAGCAGTACTTGGTACTGTTGCATCATAACCTACAATTAAAGAAAGATTAAAAACTGTGTCTTCGCCAGCACCTGGAGTGTTGGTACAAGTAACATAGTTAGTAGTCCCCAGTAAAAGGTTAGGATTAGCAGAACCTGCAGAAGGAGATGCTGGATGCCAGCTAGCGCCTGGTTTATTTGGGGCACTTGAAATGCCACCTGACCAAGCTGCTAATTCTGGATAATCTGAATTTTCAGTAGTTCCTGTAAAAATCTCTTTTGCAGTAGTTGCGCCTGCAGCGTCTCTAGCAGGGAAAGTCGCAGAGTTGTCCCAAGCTTCAACCTTTGGAGCGGTAGATAATGCGGTGGAAAAAGCCACCTTAAACACCATTGTGCTGTCAACATCACCTGCTCCTACGGCCTTGGATGGAATACTCATGTGTAGTCCTAGATATAATTAATTATAACGAATATCCATTGTCCATTATATCGACCTGCACTTATAATGGATTCATCTCTCTACTCTAATAATAAGCCTTCTCTAATATCTTTGTCAAGCATACAACTCATTAAGTTTTCCTCTAGTCTTAGGTCCGACATTTCTTCCGTTAAGATAATTTAGATGTTGTTCGTTATCAACTTTATATTTTAATTGAAACGACAGAACTGCTTTCGCTGTAATGTTTCCATAAAAGCCAGTGCAGTCTACATTCTGAGGGAATAACTCTTCATGCTTAAGTATTCTTTGGAGCCAAATTACCTCAAGACTTGTTAATCCATAAGATAGATTTATTTTAAAGTCATGTTTCAAATCTGGAACTGGTGCTGGAAGTCCTTCATCTCTCCATGTATTCTTTAAAAACTGGAAGTATAAGAGTCCAATTACTCTTCCTTTATCAAACCAATCTTGAGTTACGATCCTTCTACCTTGGATTCCAGAATCTATTCCCCAAGAGTCTTCAATAACTAATGCTTTCTTACCCTTATACATTGTAGCATTTGTTATTGTAACTGCATGACCAGAACAAGGTTTAAGATCTTTGACTATTGGAACTTCTCTATTCCATTCTCCCGGGCCAAACCTTACACCTAGAACTAATCCCTTCCCATCAGGTTCTACTATTTGTGCAGCTTTATCTATATCAAAAGGTAAAGATAAATAATTCCCACCTTTTCCAACCAATGCTATTTGTTCATCAATTGTTTTTCTATCTGAAGAGATGTTCATTTCTCTTTCATCTTTATTAACAGAAGGCATTAACTGTTCTATACTAGCACCTATCTTATGCCCAATCTCCATTCCATCTTTAAACCACATCCCTTTGTTTGGAAAGTTCTTGCGCCTAGTATAAATATCTCTAGCAGAGTAATGAACAAACTTTCCTTCTTCTAAATAATTTTCAATACCTAATACTTTTGAAACTGCAAAAGAAACACAACCAGATGATCCATCTTGATGTGAAATAGGGAACTTAGACCATTCTGATTCAGGCTTTTCTTTCCAAGTAAAAGCGGGCTCAAATGACATTATCTCTTCTGCCTGCCAGTCAAGTTCTTTTTCCTCTACTGGCCGTGGATCTGGAACAACTCCATTAGTGGTCAAATCTATATTTCGTTTTCTCCAAAAATTAAACATAGGGCCCGGTAGGTGATGAACCTACTTTTATTAAGATACTTGCAAACCTTAATAAACTATCATTAGCAAGCCCAGGAGACCGCCCATTAATAGGACGGTCATTGATTTTAAAGACCAGGCGTAGGACCTCCAGCTCCCTCAGGCTCTGCTTCAACATCTCCATCTTCTTCATTACTATCTTCTTCTACATCTTCTTCCCCTTCTGTATCTTCTTCAGTATCTCCATCTTCTACTGCCTCAGTATCTTCTTCTGGTTCCTCATCTGGACTCTCCTCAGAATCTGTGCCTTCTTCCTCAACTGGAGTTTCCTCAGGAGTTTCCTCTATATCTTCTTTAGGTTCCTCAGCGGGGACTTCCTCAGCGGGAGTTTCCTCAGCTGGAGTCTCTACTGGGTTTTGTTCATCTTGATTCATGTTTAGATAAAAGCACATAAGCTTTCCAAATCTAATGGAAGACTTCCTGCGCTAATTAATTTTTACTTATCGACCTTTGAAGCTTCCGCTTCGGCTAAATACTTATACAACCTTCCGATTATAACAGATAGAAACACATTCGATTTGTCTAGAAGTTCTTTTATAAACTCCAGATCTTTCTCTTCAACTTCTATAAAGTCTTTAGCATTAACCAGCTTAACACCTATATTAAAAGCCCTTAATGCTTCACCTGACCCAGGCTTAGTGGGCTTATGTAATTCTGCTATAGAAATCAATGCTGACTTCCGGGTAAGATTTTCTTTACCTGCGAAATCTACTATCGGTTTTCCTTTAAGAGTTAAGATCTCTTTATCTAGATCCTTTAATTTAATCATACATTTATTATACATTCTTTTGAAAAATCTTGTCAAGTGATAAACAAGTTATTTTAAGAATGAATAGTTAATTATTTTTTAGACTACTTTCATCTAATTTAATTATTACAGATTTTTTATTTCTTTTACGAAATTTCTCAAGTTCTTTTTTCTCACGGAAAGTAAAAATATCTTTACCAGTTTTAAGATCTTTCTGAATAATTGCTACCACTTCTCCTTTCTCATTACCCGCCACTCCAAAACCTTGCCCACAAATATTACATTGGCGTTGTTGCATTTCTTTCTTATATTTCTCATTTATATTATCTTGTTTATTCATTCTTCTTTAAAATTAATAATTAATAAGGAGATACATAAGGATCGTTTCCACTTCCTGTAATAATTTTGCAACCCTGACTTCCAATGTAAGCCAAATGAGTGTGGCCCCATTGAGCATCTACCCAGATTTTTCCTTCATAACTTGAGCCAGGACATTCCCATGATGATGGACCAGGAGACCACATGCTTCGTTCTTGCTCCCTTCTCCATTTTACTCTGTATTTATATCCGCTGGATCCTATCCAGTAAAGACGACTATAATCTTCTCTGCTAATCCAAAACTTTCCTGCATATTGAGTCCCAACAAAATTTAAAAGCTCACCCCATATAACATGTTTCCAACGATAAGAATTAATATAACATAAAGTATTTCCTTCAACCCACATATATCCTGCCTTAGAAGTATCCATCTGAGTAGAATCCGGTACATTATTAAATGAAATTCCTGTAATTTTCTCTGGGATATCCCTACCTCCGCTACCTTGTGCTCTACTTACTACTTTGTAAACTCCATCACTTGCGACTTCCCATGGGCAAATTCCCGTACAACATGCTTGAATATACATACACCAATAATAACCAACTGGAAGATCGTAAGTGATATTATTTGCACATTGAAACATAGTAGAATTATCAGGTCTTCGCCAAGAAGAGAAAAGTTGAGCAGAACCTGGAGTATAATTCTCCCAATACCAAAAGCTAAAGAAAGCGCAGATTTCCCATCCTGGATAAAATCCTGTTAAATTAAAAGAAGTTGATTCTCCAGAATATTCCCAATATCCTTTATCAATCAAATAGCTACCACTCCAATCCCAGACTGTATCTGGAACAATCATATTAAAGTTTGCTTTCCAAAGGGTAAACCAATTTCCAGAACTTCGATGTTGGAATCCTTTTACTACCCGATGTTTCATATGCTTTGCCATATTAGTATAAATTAGTTCCTACTGGTAATTTGACTTTGCCTGCGCTAAAGTCAGCTTCTCCGCCAGAACCTCTAATTATAAAACTCTTTGAGTTTATCTCATGAAAATATTTAGTTGAACCTCCTAAAACAAGGTTAGCTGAAGCTAAATTTGGAATCATATGTCTATATATAGTCATATCTGCACCACCAAGATATTCTAATACTTTATCGGTTCCTCTTTTCCATGTATTAAAATAAACACTATCCCAATTTAAAGTAGAGTAACCTAAATCATAATTATTGTTTACTCTAGGTCTTAAATGTACAATTTCAACAATTGGGTTGCCAGGAGTTGTATCCCAAACTTCTATTGCGCTGTAATCTCCTACTCTAATATTGACTCCGCCTCCTGCACCCGCTGCACCCCAAACATTTAATTTATTTACAAAATTAGTAATTCTACCAATTAGATCATTATCATAATAAAATACTAATTGATTCTGATAAGTTCCTGCAACTTCTAAGACTGCGCGCTGAGGACCTGCCGAAGTTCTAAATTGTAAGCCTGTAAAAGTTCCAGCAATAATATTTGTTGCAATGACTAAGCCCGACTTAATATAACCACCCTCTACTATTGTTGTACCCAGCTTTTCTTTCTCTACTAAATCTTCATAAGCCATTGCTGAGACTATGTCTGCAGTATGATCTGCATCAATAGGTGGTTTAGTTCCAGTAACCCAAGCATAACTTTGTGGATTAGTCTCAGTCTCATCAGCTAATGGGTCAGTACATTTGGCCTCAGAATTTCCTACTGGTAAAACTCCAGTTATACCAACTCCTCCAGTAACAATAATCTTTCCAGCATCTATACTAGTAGCTTTAACTTTGGCATATATCCCATCTATAATATCATCTAAGTCACCAATAGATTCTGATAGTAAAATATGACCTGCTGAAATATCAGTTAGTTTTATTTTTCCAAAAACTGTTCCATCTGCGATATCATCAATAATCCCAGAACATTCTGATAAAAGAATATGACCTCCAGAGAGATCTGTTGCTAGAACTTTTCCATAGAAAGTTCCATCTTCAATATTATCTAAGAACTTATTTGCTACTTCTGCAGTTGCTAAATCTACTGCATCTTTTACAGCTAACAACCCAGCATCTGTAATCCATGACATAGTCTGAGGGTTATCAGCAGTTTCGTCTGCAAGAGGATCAGTACACTTAGCTTCAGAATTTGCAACCGGGAGGACTCCAGAAACTCCTACAGACGCTGTTAATAATATTTTTCCAGCGTCTATAGCTGTTGTGTTTACTTTTGAATAACCACCTCCATCATCTATATCTCCCAAATCTCCAGAAGCCATAGATAGAAGAATATGTCCAGCAGATATATCTGTCTTAAGAACTAAATCAAATACACTTCCAATAGATAATTCATCTAATAGAACTAATCCTCCAGATGATATAGCAATGCTTTTAGTCCGTTTGTATACAGTACCTTCAGCTAAATCATCTAAACTTCCAACTCCACATAAATCCCAGTCAGATCCGGTCCATCGTTTGAAGGTGCTTGGACTAGTAGAAGTATCAATCCATAGATCATCAACATCTGGACTTGGAGGTGCAATAGGCCCTTGAAAAATATCACCCTGCGATGAATCCCAAAGAGCTTTTTCAGCATCTGTTACTGTTCTAAAACTTGAATTCTGGACAGCAGTTGAAAGAAGAATATGTCCAGCCTGTATATCTGTCTTTGCAACCAATGAATAATTATCTCCAATAATAGTTTCATCTAGTAAAACAAATCCATCTACTGAAACAGCTGCTGACTTAGTGCGCTTATAAGTAGTTCCTTCTTCTAGATCATCTAGGTTTCCTACTGAACATAAAATCCATTCTGTTCCTGACCATCGTTTTAGTAAATTAGGAGTTACAGAAGTATCAATCCATAAATCATTTACATTAGGATCAACAGGAGGAGTATCACCTTTAGAGATATCACCCTCAGAAGAATTCCATAAAGCTTTTTCAATATCTGTTACTGTTCTAAAGTCTGCACTCTGAACAGTTTGAGATAATACAATATTCCCTGCAGTTATAGCAGTGGTTAAGACTCTTCCATAAGTTCCTTCAACAGTCTTATCTAAGAGAACCATTCCATTCTCATCTATAGCTAAGGCCTTAGTTCTTTTATATGCTGTCCCTTCTGCAACATCAGTATCTAAATTGGCTTGATCTAATAAAGCCAAAGCACCAGCATCATCTAAATTAGCAACCCCAGTTCCACCTAATATATTTAAGGCTGAACAATAGACTTGCCCTAGTTTATCTATATAAAAATTAAGCACTCCAGTAGTTTCATTTCCATATTGAATAGGATACTCAGCATCTCCGCCTTGTAGCGCGACAACCCAACCTCCCTCAGGTCCACACTTGATAGCAGTAGTCGCAGTCAAATAACCAGTCTGAAGAGATTCAGGGTTAGTATCCCCTCCACCTGCTGGTCCCTCACTCCCTTGCCCTATTCTCTTAGACCCCGGCTCCGTAGAAAGCATCCACTTAGCATAACCGGGAAGAGGCATAAACAATCTACCTCTAGTATCATAACGAAACTCAGGCTTGAATGGATCTCTCAAGTTTCCTAATTGCTGATCATTATATTGTTTTGGATATTTAGTATTTGACATAGTTATTTCCAACTCTTTTTAAGTTTCGGAATTGCGAACTCTTTCTGTGTTTTTAAGAATGGATAAATCTTTTCTATATCAAAGAGTTCTCTTCTTAGCTTGCGAATACCGACCTTAACTACTGGCGGACTAGGTCTCATCCTAGCAACTGCCATAGCTGATCTTTGTCCTTTCATTCGTAATTTCTCTGCTTCTGCATCCAAGATATATTCTCCAGGTTGGCCAGTGATTCTTTCTGAATTAAAAAGTTCTGGCAAATCTCTAGAGAACAATTGATCTAAATCATTATAGATCTCCCAATCCCACCAAATAATTGCTTTCCCAGAAGTAGGCGCACCGGAAGGATATAATGGAATGCCACTCTCATAGACTACCAATCCAGAGTTTAACCAATATGCTTTCTTTAATTGATCCCCTTCTCTTCTATGGGGAAGGGAATGCCAATAAGCGCCATATACTTCTATTATAATATTATAATCAGTAAGTTGGAAATCTGGTACCCATATATCCTCAGGAAAAGCAGTAGAAGGAAGATCAAGCATATGATACTGGAAATCAAAAGCAATTCCAATCTTTAACAAATAGTTATAAATCATCTTCTCTGGACCCGTTCCTGGAATCTCTGAGGTAGGATCCCAATGAGAAGATTGATAACTCTGATTAAGAGCATCTAATTGTCCTAATCTTCTTTCATCTTCTAACCCTTCCAATGAGAGATATGAGGGAGTTCGTTTAGGCATATATATAGGCAGGAGGAAGGGATCGAACCTTCAATCACGGGTGATAACTTGAGTATTACTACTTAGTATTTTACGGAGACAACACCCCACATTGCCAGCTCCCACCATTAAATTTCTCTAAGGGACATATTTAATCTATCGCTTCCCCTACCATCGACCTCTAATTTAATCTGGCCAGGGGATTGTGGATTAAAGATTACTGTATGAATATCATTTCCAACATAGATCCAACCCTTTCCTTTTAATTGTAAATTTTCTACAGGTTCAAAGTCATGAGCTGTTCTTGAATCTTCCACATCTTGATGAACCTCTGAAGAATAATCTTCTAAGAGATCTATCTCATCTGAGACTTCTAAGAGAGTTTTATCTTTGTATGATATAGTTTGATCCAAAACATCATCTACTGTAATTAACATTTCGTGATTAGTTCCATCAATAGTAACAACACAAGAGGCACCCGCCCCGGTATATTCTACTATCAAACCTATCTCTCTTACATTGTCAGCTCCTACATAATTTAAGAGTTGCTTCTTTTCTCTAGAGGCCCACAAGGCATCTATAATATCTTTTCTAGTCCTTGGTTCTTGAAGTCCGACTTCTTCAATCTCTCCAGTCAGTTTCTCTAATCTATCTTCACCCATTAAAGTAAAATAGAAGTTCTTCTTTACTGATGTTTCATCTCCAGGTCTTTCTAAGATATAAGTCCAACAAAGATCTGTTACCCTGGGAGATAAATCTGTATCCTCTGTTTCTAAGGTTATCTTTATTTGTAATCTATTCTCTACTGTAGGATTTCTAAGATTAAAAACAGCTTCTCTTTGGGCAGCCCCATCAAAAGATTCTTCCGTGAAGGCACTGTCTGTATCATGACGATAGCCTAATTTAACTGAAGTATCGACTGGGAAAGGTTCGAAGATAGCTGAGATAGAACGATAAAACTTCTGCAACCTAATAAGATTCTCATCTATTAATGAAGTAATTAAATAACCGCTCTCTTGATAATCACCTGATATTTTATTATAGACTTCAGAAGTTCCGTCTTCGTAAAAGATAAAGACTTTGCTATCTGAGAATGATGCTAGGTACGCTGGGACTTTAGTTAATTTCTTAACAAGCCACCAGTATTTTGGAACTTGATTATAATTTAAATTACTTCGCGCAAGATACCAATCTGTACCATCTGAAACTAAAGCTAAGATATCCCATCCAGATGAAACAATTGATTTACAACTTTTGAAAGTGAATCCTTCGTTTAGATAATTAAGGTTTGTTGGATAGACTTGAACTCCATCAGTATAAAATATTCCTTGGTTCTCAACTCCGAAGATTCCATAATGCCCCCATTTTTCCATTCCCTTAAAGTTATCTGTAGAAACATAGTCTGGGAATAACCAAAGATTAATGCCTGAGGTTCCACCTACGAAGACCCATAGTCCACGCTTTGAACCTATTAAGAATCCTCTAGGAATTGAAACTGCATTTAATGCTATGCCTTCAGAACTAGGTAATTCCCATAGAGGATCTATTGGAATTGGAATCCATGTTGTTCCTTCCATAGTTCTTCTAATGCCATCATCGAAAATACCAAACCCATAATCAGATTCAACCATTACAAAATAAAGATTCTCTACTGCCAAACTGGCTGTTCCTTCTCCGCCAGCTGGTCCGTAATTCTCTGTCAAGACCAATTCCGTGTCTGAAGTTATGGATGCGACCTCTACCCAAGTTGCATCTGCAGCTAATAAAATCTTACAACCAATCCAAAGTTCGGTTGTAAATTTAGAATCTACTCCTGCCACAGCTGTACTTCCGGTGGTAAAGGTAATAGTTCCACTAACATCAGCCTTGGCTTCTGTCCATTCTGTATCATAAACCCAAGTCTTAAAGGATCCTTTAGTTGCAAATAACTTACTATCACCACCTGGTTCTGCTATTTCATAGAAACAATAAATTTGACCAGCTCCAGTATCTCCATCTTCAGTAAAAGTTACTCCATCAACACACTTTAAAATCTTACCAGTTGAAGTTCCTAAGTATAAAGCATCTGCAGCACGATATCTTGCTGTTACAAATCCACAATCTTCTGGTAAAGTAACTGAAGTTAACTCTCTTTCTAATGTAAACTCTCCTGGTTTAGAAGGATCAACTCCTACTGCCATAAAATAAGAAGAAGGATCAACTAAAAACTTCTGATTAATACCATGAGTAAAATCAGTCATTGCGCCTACCTGCCAGAAGTCTAAAGTAGAATAAGCTTGTCTTCCGGTAGCAAAACGTGTGCCCATTAGGGGAGCTGGCATTACCCGATAAGAACGCTTCTCTATCAAGTAACCATGGTAATCAAGAAAAATATGATAAGGGGATTGAGTCTCCATAAATCTTATGTAATTTAGCATGGCATGACCTGCAAAGTGTTATGCCATTATTAATATTATATCTGATATCTTCATTAAAGGCAAAAGATTTAAGATGATGAGCTATAATTTCCCCAGGTTTCAATTTTTCTTTACAAACTTGGCAAGTCCAGAAATCTCTTTTATAAACTCTATTTCTCCAATCACGATATTCAAGGCTATTCCTAAGTTTATTATAAGACAAAGTTAAACCATTTTTCCAAAATCTATTCTCCTTACCTTTAGGAGTTATCTCTTTCAATCTTTGACTTATTTTTAATTTAGTTTCTTCTGAAACCTTATGACCCATTTTGCTCTGGCTAATTATTTTTCCTATTCCTTCCCACCTACATTTATTAGAACAAAATAAAGCAGTTTCTTTTCGGTAAGGATAAACTTCAAAAGTCCTATAACAAACTTTGCAAATCTTTTGAATCTTCATATCCATAAAATTAGTTTTAATTCTGCCTTGGATTAGAGACGAAGGGGAACTTTATACACCCCTTCTATCCATTAATCCTGCTAGAAATCGCTTAGAGCCTATATGGCTATCTACTGAAGACGAAGCTTCAGAAGGCCACGCTGAGGATAGGACTAAAAACTCTGCTAGCAACAGCGTCGGAAAGCCCCCAGTCCAAGATAGAATTAATATTTTGAAAGATCATAAGGTCCACTTCCCCAAGATCCATCATCACTTTCCCAATGTCTTATACCGTCAGTAGATAATAACCAATCACAGACTATCATATGGCATTCTACATCGAATACCTTTTCTTTCTTCTCTTTACTAACTGGCAAGAAAACCTTTTCATTACATTCCTGCGGTAAGTAAGATTCAATACAAGTCTGAGTATTAAACTTTCCTGAGCAAGTCATTCTATCTAATGTTCTATTCCATGTAGGCGGGATGAATCCACATAACCCCATCCCTGCTCCACATCCGAATTCATAATTACAAATCTTTGGATCTCCCCCACTCTCTCTGCGTATTATCTCTTCTTGAAGTTCTTTATTGCTTGTCATAGCTAAAGATAACAATGTTTGCAAGTTTGCGTTGTTTGAGGCCGTGATGGCCATTAAGGCAGTATCCTGAATCGTGGGATTAGACTCCAATATAATTACTTGTTCTGGCACTCTTACCTCTAGTTGCATGAATACAGAAAGCGAAACAATCAAGATGAAGAGGAAGAGTAACCTTAAGTCGTATTCCATAAATTAAGACACGAAATAATTCCGTGTCTAAAATGTTTTAACTAAATTGGTATCTATTAATCTTCTCTTTGCAATCTCAATCTCTGTAGTGAAGTCTCTAATCATTGCTAATAAAGCATATTCATTAGTTCTACCTGTCAAAGTTCGATAACGATCTAACTTAGTATGATCTAATAAGATGCGTCTGATAGCTTCTTTAGTACAAATCTTTTTCAATAGAGCCATCTTCGGTGGAGTTAGATCTATGGCATCTTCATCTTTAGCAATGGTCGGCATGAATCCTTGCCAAACTATATTTATTGAATCATACTCTGCTGGATCTAAATCAATCTGTCTAGATGAGCTTGGGTTTAAATCTAGCACTTTACTCCCTTTATCAAAAATCCAGTCCTCATAAGGAGTCTGTTTGCCATTACTGTCTACTAAATAAACTTGTTTAACATCTGACAGATTAGCATAAGCCGTTCCAGATAAATCTTTCTGATAGCTAGCATCATCTGTCGGAACAGTTAAAGTGGCAGAGCCTTCATATCCTATCTCTGGGAATAATTCTCCTGCTTGAAAGTTTAGAATATCTTTCCATTCTTCTGGAGTAATAACTAACAGGCTAGGATCCTTTAACCCATCTGCACAAGCTTTAATAAAAATATCTACATCCAAAATTAATCATTTGATTCTGACACTAACTCCTGAAAAAAAGGAATTAGCCGTTTCTCTTCAGCTCTCTTTCTTGGATGATGAGCTTGGCATAATGTAATGCCATTATTAATATTATATCTTAATTTTAATTGTTTTATAGACTGGTTGTCAAGCTTGATATTTCGCAAAAGTCTTAGTCTTCCGATGACAAGTCTTACAGAGAGTAATTCCATTTGAAATATTAAAGCGCAATCTAGGATAAACAGCCCAAGATTTAATGTGATGTGCTTGTAATTTCTCTCCTATATTTCTACAAGATTGACAAGTAAAATTATCTCTTTCAAATACTGCTTTTCGCCAATTTCTCAACATTGAAGATGCTCTCAGCTTAGCATTCTCTTCTGTTTTTCCACCTTTCCAAAGAGAGGATTTGGATCCTAAATGAGAATTCCTCATAGTATTCAAAGTTTCCTTGGAGTAAACACCAACTTTGCCCTTATTCCATGGAACATAATTTCTCTTTTTTCGGGTTTTCATTACCTTCCAATGCCATGACATTTTCTTTCCCTTAATAGATGAAACATGTCCCATGTTTGCTTTTGAAATTCTTTTTTTAGTTTCTTCTGAATGATGTTTACCATAGAAAGGATTCTCTTTTCCTGAATATTTCTTGCTCCGGGTTTCTTTCAATATATCTGAATGATGTTTTCCAAACATTCCATTCTCTACTCCGACTGCTTTTGAACCCTTTGTAAATTGTCCTAAAGAATTTCTTTTAATCATTAATTTATTTTAAAATCCAAGAATTAAACTTGTCAAGATAGTCAGAAAATAAAGGAAAAAGGGTGTAATAACACCTATCCTAGGCTTGCCAAAAATATTAGGCGTAACCCTCAATGGAAATGTCTTTATCACCTTATTTAATTCGGATCTTAATAGAGGTAGATTATTATAGTCAAACTCTTTAACCTCATTCAATGCTAGAGTTCTGCGCTTCCAATAATCTTGCCAATCCTTTTGAGACCAGTCATATCTACTACTCCAAATACCATGTTTTTGAAAGATCTCTGTAACCTTGTCTTTGATAGCTGCTGGAATGTTCTTACCATATTTATACAATTCATAGTAAGCCCATGCTACATCTGGATGAAGCTTTGCCCATACTCTTAATGGTTCTTCAAGAAACCTTGCCAATGGTTCCGTAGATAGATATCTCTTTTCTGGATGCTTAGAATAATACTGATCTCTAATCCATCTTGGTAATTGACGGAAAAAATATACTCCCATGAATTCATTTCTTCCAATCGTTTTAACCCAAGTTTCCATAGCTAACTTATATGCTTTGTTCTTAAACCAATCGTCCTCCTCAGACTCCCCAGGATTTGTATAGATGTCTGGTAAGCTAAGTCGTAACGATTCAGCTGTCTTCCAAATCCCTTTTGTATAAAAAGCAAAAGCTTTATCTATCTTTGATATGGCATTCTCATATGATCTAAACCTCTCTGGTGCAAAATAATAAGACCATGGAAGTTTAGAAATCTCCCACCAATCTATTAGCTCTGGATGTTCTTTTAGATAGGCAGCTTTCTTTTCTGTTGGTAAATCAAAGTAGGCCCCTTGAATATTTAAGATAGCTCTTATCCCTGGAGGATTAGAATTTAAAAAGTAGTCTGCTAATTCTGGATGTGAGTTTAAGAATTTCTCTTTCTCTTCAGGGAAGGTTAAGTTATTATAACTAGCAATAAGAGAAAATATTATAGCTTTCTCTCCAGTATATTCTTTAGGTTTTTTCTGAAGAAACAATAAGACTTCTGGATTCATTTTAAGATAATGATCTGCAGCTGCTTTCCATTTCTTATACTCTAAAAAATATTCTCTTCCAATACCATCTGCCTTTATGTTATCTAATAGCTCAAAGTAATGTTCTACTTTTGTTCGTGTCTTTGCATCTTCTTCAGATAAGTCCTCTGACCACCATTCTAAAAGCTGAGGATTCTGTTTAAGGAAATCTCTTTTAGCTTTCCTTTCTTCCCATGTCATAGACGGCATTGTTGAATAAGTTCTGAAAGCATTATATCTAGATTCTGCATCTGGGTTATTTGCCCAATGTCTATCTCTATATTCTTTATTCGTTGAAGAATAATAGAATTTAAAGTAGCCGTCCCAATCTCCATTGTCTGCATAGTTTGAAAGATCTTTCCAAAACTTCATGTATGGCAAAAACCCTGGCTTATCTTTTTCCCAAGCTTCTCTCTCTTTACTATACTTTGAGTTCCAGAAAAACTTCGAAAAGTTTTCTGATGACTGCTTCCCTAGTTCTTTTGCGAAAGGATAATAAATCTTTCTTTCCGGATGGTTCTTGAAATAGTGATCCTTGAACCATTGTGGTTGTTTATCAAATACCTCAAAGAACTCTTTCGGTTTCTCTTCGGTATGTTCCATAACAACTTGCCATAGATTTAAATAATCAACAACACTTTTGTCTGAAGTTATCATATTGTCTTTAGCATAAAGTTTTCCTGCTAAAGTATTCTTCCATGAATTAAAGTAATCTCTAGCCACATGAGTTTTCTTTCCATTCTCTAAGTTCTTCTTATCTAATCTAATTGCCTCACACCACTTTTGAAGTACTGGATAGTAAACAGCTTTGCCTTTATTGCTTCTAAAAAAACGATCTCTAAAAGCTTTAGGCTGACTGTAAAACTCATCAAAGTATAATTCAGGATTATCTTCTACCATGTCCATAATTTTTGACCAAGTAGAAAGATAATCTATAATTCCCTTATTCTGATTTTCCCAAGCAGACCTTACCTTAGGATCTCCTTTTATTTTTTGCTCAAAGAAATCTCTTGCTTTTGTTCCTCTCTCTCCAGTATTCTCAAGATATGTTTGGTCTTCTTTGATTAGCTTACGCCATTGATCTATCACTGGATAATAAATAGCTTGATCTGGATGAGTACTAAAGAAATAATTCTTGAACCAAGGATCTTGTTCATAGAAGTATAAGAAATAATCTTCTACATTCTCTTCCGTCCTAGTGATAACTCTCTCCCAGACCTTTAGGTAATCATATTTTGTATGAGTAGCATCTACCTTTTTGTTACCATAAAGATCTCTCTGAACTTTATTGTTTTTATTCCAGAACCACTTGCTTGCCTTATTCGCTCTTACTCCAGTCTCTTGATATGTTGCCTCATCTTCTTCTAATAGTTCAAGCCACTTTGAAATGAAATTGTAATATTCTTTCTTTTCCGGGTTCTTCTTAAAGAATCTATCCTGGAACCATTGTGGTTGAGAATAAAATGTCTCAAAGTAATCCATATTATCATCAGGTTTATCAAATATAGTTTTCCAAATTTTCATATATTCATAAAACCTAGGATTATCTTTATCCCATGCTTTAATCAAATCCTCATGGGACCAGAAGAATGCAGATGCTTCCTTTCTATCTTCAGTTTGGAAAGTACCAGTCTTTTCTTCTTTCTTTTCTATTGCAATTATCATAGCTATCCACTGTGCAGCAAACGGATACCAGGTTGCTTTGTTCCTATGTTTTAAGAAATATAAATCTTGAAACCATTTAGGTTGTGAATAAAAGATTTTAAAGAAATCAAAGTCTTCTTTACCAAAATTTGGGAAGATCTCTTGCCAAATAGCATTATACTTCTCCATTGCTTCAAGATATTGCCTTTGAATTTCTGGCAGAGAAGTCATATAGCGAAGTCTTTGTTCATCTGTAAGCTTAGTATCGAAAGCATTTCTCCACTCATCCCAATACTTTTGTTGTTGGGCTTCTGGCATATCTGAAATTCCTTTAGGAAGAATAGAATAAATAGTAGACAAGCGATGATAGTAAAGAGCATCTTCCCATTTCTTATTTTCTTTTGCTTGGCGGGACATTATCTGCCATTCCAGATACAACTGATCTGCCTTCCTAATAATATCAGACTTAAGTGAACTTAATCCTTTATCTATCCATCCTTTACCCTGAAGTAATAAATTAAACTCTTCGATTGAACCTACCTTTAAGTTTCCATACTTATCAAAGAAATCATCTCTTAGTTCTTGTTTAGTAAAGGCCCCAGTATATGGACTTTCGATTCCTAGGATAGTCATCTTTTGCATCTTCTCTTCATCCATAGTAGCCGGGATAGAATCCATCCAAACTTTAACTCTTGCTTTAAGAATCTTCTCAGTATGAATCCTTAACGATTCCATCCTCCAAGGAGTTAAGGTTAGACTCTTCCAATGATTACGCATTACTGCATGGGCCCGCGTATTTTTATTTAACCATTCATAACCATTGCCTGATTTTTTATCTTCAAGACTATAGAATGTATCAATGTACCATTGTTCCTCATACTTCTGAACTAGCCTAATACGCTCTGCTCCCTTAGCATGCATAATATTTGCTAAGGTGGTAGAGAGAAAATAATCTCTCCACATTTTATAAAGATCAGGATTATCAACCTTCATATCTCTTACCCAATCACTCCTTAATCTTGGCGGTAAATCAAAATAGATATATCTTAATCGTTCTATATCATCATACTTCTTGATATTAAGTCCACAGAATTTTAATAATTCTCTTAAAACTCTAGAGTTTAACAATGAACCCTCTCTCATAATTAGAGTTTCATCTAACTCAAATAGAGATTTAATAAATGGAGCAATGGGAACAAACTGAAGAACAAACTCTCCCCATTTACCAGGAGCAGTTGAAAGATCTTTATCTATTATTCTTTGATCTTTAAGATAATTATCAATTTCCCACTGAGTCCAACCAGTAGTTCTTTTTAAGTGAGTAGATAATGCAAAGTATCCACCACCCTGAGCTCTCTTGATAAATTCAGCTAAGAATGGATCCCACCCAAAACCACCAATGGTCCTTAAGGGATTATCTATAAACTCTGCTACCGCCATCTCTGGGTCTTTAATCAAGTTCCAGAACTCTACTATAGAGAAATGAGGACTCCACCATACTTCATTCCCAATCTTTACTCTATCTTGATATCCTTCAGGCATTTTCTTAGCAGTCAAAGACCATGCTTTTAATAATGCCTTACCTGCACTATATGTACGGTAACCTTGCTTTAAACACATACCAAGATAAAGTTGTATAGATTTAGCATTAAATGTATAGAAAGGAAAGATTATTCGAAAGGTTTGTCCCACTACAGTTAAATCTGAATAGTCAAATAAAAGCTTTTTAACCCGCGCTTCGGCCTTAGCTATACTCATTGCTTGATCAAAGAGTAAGGTATGAGCACACATTAATCTACGAAGTTCTTCACCAGCATCTGCAAATAATTTTAAATCAGCATCCATAACAGACATTCTTTTGTATATCCTTCTGCCCCAGGTAGTTTCATCCAACATAGAAATTATCCTTCCTGTAGCTACTGGGTCGCCAACCGTAGAATATAATCCTTGAGATGCAATATACCTAACATCTGTTGGTTGCATCATTTCTCCTGCTTTAGTTCTTGTGGTGGCAGACTTCCAATCAAGAGTATCGCGAATATAATGTCTATACATCCATTCTTGCATTTGACCAAACATTCCAGTCTTCTTAACCTTATAATAATCTTCTATATTAAATGGTCTGAAAGCTTTCTTGCTTGCAGTCTCTGCTATATCGTTTGCAATATAAGTTCCATACTTAGGACCCAAGAATTGGATCGCTTCTTCTTGTAGTTTAGGTGCTAATTTATAAAAATCAGTTGCCTCTAAAACAGTCTTAACAAAATCATCTCCCCAATGTTTTAAAAACTTTAAAGAAAGATCTGTATAAGCCATTTGGATTCTAAAGAAATCTCCTATATTTTTAGAAGCCATTGATGCTCTTAACCCATCATCTAGGTTATTCCAAACATGCCATCCTAATCTCCAGAACAATACTAAGTTAACCCAAACACTTCTTGCAACTCCAGAGATTGCTTTTGGAATCTTAAGATAATGAGGTAAATCCCAAAATAAAACATCAGCCATTTTTAATTTTGCAGCATTAAGCTTATCTAGCTCAATCGGCAAAGCTCCAATACCATAAGAATCAGATTGTTTTAAATAAAAATAACCTAATCTTTGAGAAATCTTTGCCCGCATATTCTCTGCATAAGTCATTCCTTTGTCCCACTTGAAAACAAAATCATCTAAATCTTTTAGAGCTTGTTTCAAACGCGAAAGCTCTTTCGCAACTGACACTTTCTCAATATCTAAAAGATAGTTTCGCTTCCCAACGCGCATTAATTCTTTTCGCATTGTTTCTTCAAAACCTTCTAAGATAAATTGTTTTTGCTTAAACCAATTTTCTTTGATATCTATTCGTTTATTTAGTTTTATCCATCTAGCCAAAGCATCTTTAACATTCCCTTCCCTATATCCTTTCCCCCACTTTACAACTTGATCAGTAACATAATCAGGAGGGAACTTATTAATATCTTTATTCCAAGCCTTGATAGCATCAGTAAATTCTGCAATCATTTCCTTCTTCATAATATCAAAAGACTTCATCACTCTATTTCTATTCTGCATTGTTTGAAGAATTTTAAACCTACTTCCTCTCAAACCTAAAGAAGAAGGCATTATAAAATAAGGAATAGTATCTGACACTCCAGAATAGAGAGCGCTGATATTTTTTTGAGATAAAGAAATTTGTGTATAAGAAATCTTTTTAATATCTAATAGCTCTGCAATTATCTTTTCTCCTTGATTCATTTTCTCAGGAAGATAAAACTTAGTTTTTCTTTTAATTGCTTCATTCAACAATCTCCTAAATCTAGAAGATATGATTGTTGAATCTTGAGCTAATAATAAAACTGTACCATTTTTGAAAGGATCTTCAGTCCTTAGTTTTTTATTTACCCATCCAGCTTTATCTAAATAATTGCGTGCTTGATGAAGAGTATATTCTCTCTCTACCATGGGGCGCAACTTAGCAACTGTTTCAGCAGGAGAAAGTTCAATTGTCCAACGCGTCTGAGCTGAGGGATACATAAATGGGTAACCAGGCATTGCTTCTCCACGTGCAAGCTTCTGATAGTCTCTGAAGTCCTTCATAGCCCCCTCTAGAAAAGCTCTCTCATTCGGAGTTAAATATCTAGCATAGAAATTATCTTTAAGGAGTTTTGGAAAATCATCTTTACCAATAATCCCAACCTTCTTTGTATCCCAAAAGATTTTTCTCAGTTGTGTCTGAACAGCAATCTCTGCATTGGATGCTATGTCACCAACTTTTTTAGTAAACCAAGTTAGATCTTCTCCCTTAGGTAATAGATCTTCTAAGGAAACTACTTTAAAACCAAACTTATAATCACTGAAGGGGGGCTTTTTTAATAATCCTGTTTGATCTAAGACAACTTTAATCCCTTCTTTATCCCACTTCCGCAGAACTTCAAACACTGAATGTGAATCTATCGGAGTAGTCTTCTTGGTAATCTTGTACATCCAAGTTCCTTTAGGTTTCTTTTTCTTTACCGTTTCTATTACCTTTCCAATCTTGCCTCTTAGTGCTGGAGTCATGATTCCTTTTATAACAACATCACTATAATCTGTTGGAGTAAATCCTATTCCAAGTTGTTTTGCAAGGTAATCAAAAGAAGTTAAAGCCTTTCTACCGGCCATCTTTAATTCAGCAGGTTTTGCTTTTAACAAATCATCAAGTGGAGTCCAGTCTCTACCTTTAACATATTTCTGAATATCTCTCCACCAATCATCTATTGAACCAAATCCGCTTAATGCTAAGTAAGGCCTTAAGTCTGCAGCTGAATCTATCTTCTTTAAGAACTTACGACTACAGTTTCCAATTCCATCTACCCAAACATCCTTTGATTTCATTAGATAACCTCTAGCCGTATAAACTGCCCCAGCATCTTGGAGAGTATCTAGAATTCTTCCAGCCTCAAAACGCATAGGAGTTAATCCAATATTTACTACATCAGGAGACCAGATATGTATTTCAGGTAAAGCCTTTTTGGGATCTAAGATATCTCCAACTAGATATTCCTTAGCCATAGAATCTATTGACTTACCCTTGATAGTTACCTCAGGTAACTTTGTTTTTAAATCTGGGAATTCATCTATAAGATTTTCTATAACTTTTTTTCCCTTAGTGGGTTCTATCAAAGAAGCAAGAGACTTCATCTTTGCTTCTAACTCAGGAGTCATAGTCTGACTTTTGCTAAACTGCCACCCTTCATCAGCGGTTGGTAATAAGTTTCGCGTAACAGCCATTTGAAAAGGAACTGCAATCTCTTTCAGATTCTCAAGCCTAACAATATCGTTCTCTATAGAAGCAATTTTAGCAATTAATTTTTGTTTTAACTCTATGCTTGAAATTACTTTAGGAGTTAAAGATCGCAGAATATCTTCTTGAATTCTCAATGGATGATTTAAGTCATCAGTAAGAGAAGCAATTTTCTTATCTATTTTAGCTATGAAGTCCGAAGTTAGCGGACGCTTTCCATCTAATGCCTTGATGAGCAAACCTTCTTCTTGAAGAAGCCCCGCCCTTTCTGCTCCTACGAAAGATAATAAATCCTCTATACTTCCAGATGAAGAATTAATTCTTCTATGGACATCATCTAAATCATCTGTCAAATTCTTAATAGATCTCCAGAGATCAGCTTCATGCTTTATGTATATCTTTTTATTCTTACTGAATTTTTCAATTGCTTTTATCCTTCTAGACAATGCAACTTTGTCTGAAACAATTTTCTTAATCGGCATTCCCATTCGTTCGAAGTATTCTGAAGTATCAGTCGAAGCTAGTTTTTCTTTTAACCTTGGCAAGGTATAAATTTCATTTAGACTTCCCTTAACCACATCTAATTCCATACTAGCTTTCTTTAACTTTAACTCTAGTTCAACGGCTCTAATCTTAAGAGCTCTTAGCTTCTCTTGTTTTTGAAACGCTTTTTTCCATGCTCTAGTATTTTTATAATAAGAAATATTTGTTACATCAACATATCGCTTTAAGAAATCATGGCCTTCAAAGGTAATTCCCTTAGGCAATTCTTCCTTTAAGATTCTATTCTTCACTCTAGGATAAACTTTTCCTATCCAATTCTTTACACCAGAGTGACGCAAGGCTAGTTCTTGGAGTAGCTCATGCTCTCTGAGTAAAGTATTCATAGGTTCTATCTTCAGAATCTTAGAAGGAACTTTAATAGATTCTACAATCTTAATAGATTTTAAACCTAAAGCGTTTAAAGACATGTCCAATCTAGAATTCCAACCACTTACAAAATCTTCCATCCTAGAAATATAGTCTGAAAGACTAGAGATTCTTTTAGCAACTAATGTTGGTTTTAATCCTAGATGTTCCATCTTACTCAATCCTCTCTTGGGCTTTGGAGAAGAGAAGAGATCCTGAAGCTTTCTGAGTTCCTCATGAGCCTCTACAAAAGTCCTTGGAATTATTCCATCCATTTTGTCTTTGCCTAAGATTTCAGTTAACCATTCTCTTCCGGACGAAGTCTTCTTTAATTCTTTCTTCAAGACACTAAAGAAATTATCTGCATTCTTATAAAATAATCTTCTGTCTAATGGAGTAAACGAAACCCATTTACCAGTTGGACTCTTCATAACCCATGATCTAGTCTTTTTAACAAATTTAATTTCTGGCCAATCTAATTTAGCAGACAATAATCTTATAAGACCCTCATCGGTAATAGAATTTAAAGGACTTAAAAATGGTTTCCATTTTAAAATATCTAATTGTTTAAGAATATCTGCTTGAGTATTTAATGCTGGGCGCTTTAAAATTTGTGGAGTGATTTTCTGAGATCGTAGATATTTTATAAAAGCTTTATCTTTCGCAGTAATATCATAGACTTCAAATATATGCCCTTGTTTATTAGCTAGAGCAATCTGTCTCTGTTCTAAAATAGATAGCTTTGCAGTTTCATCTGGAGTTGATAATAATGTAGTTATCTTATTCTGAAAGGTTTCCATATTCTCATTGAAAGACTTTAAAATCTTGGTAACATCTTGGCCCTTTGCAGTCTTTAAATTTTCTAAAGCAGTTAAAGTTTTAGCATGTAGCTCTTCTTGAATCTGCAAAGATAGAGCCTCCTTAACTGAAATCCTTTCAGCCGTAGCAATCTTTGTTAATTTTTTCAGTCTAATCAATTCAACATTAAGTTCTTTAACATTAACTCTCATCTTCCCATGAAGAACAGGATCCACTTTTAAGAGTTTTTCGATATCTTTTATTCTTATATTCACTTCAGCAATTGTAGCTTTCTCTAATGGATATCTCATTAGATAAGGTTTCCGCTGACCTAAAATTCTATTGAAATCTTTTGTTGAAATATTTAAAGAAGAATAAGTTTTTAATTTAGCTACATCCTCAATCCCTTGGTTATTCCAAACTACTGAAGTTTTAATATTTGTAAGTTCTTTCCACATTTCTGCTGGATCTACGCCCTGCTTAGTCAAAGCTTTCATCTTATTATCTCTAATCGTTTTGTTATATTTAAATGCTCTAGACTTTCCTAATTTAGAAACCTGCTTTAATAAATCAGCTTTTTGAAATGCCGTTAACTTCTCACCAGTTAAAAGAAGTTTCTGATACTGAGTCATTATTGGCCCATCTAAATTCAAAAGCCATTTCTGCAATTCAAGGCGTGGTGTTAATTTATTTAAAGGAACACGATTTAAAACCATTTTAAGCTGAGACAATGCTTTAGGATTAAGATCCTTAAACCAAGTTAAACCTCCTGCTGTTTCTAAGTAAGCATGAACTGTTTTATATTCTTTAACAATTTCCTGCATCTGACGGGCATTAGCGAAGTAAGCTCCTTGACCTATGCTCAGTTTTTCTTCTCTTATATTTTCCCAAGGTCTTTGATATGAATATCTAAATTGTTTAATAACCATTTCATCTGGAGCTAATCTCTTTAAAATATCATCAAGCTGTGCCCTAGAGTAAGTTGGTAATTTAGAATAAAAATTATCTCTGAAGTCAGTAACTAAAGAATCTAAATAAGAATCTCCTCTAAGATAATTATGTTGCGCTTCTATCGTAGTTCGCACCCGTTTCTTAGACCCTGGAGTTTGAACTTCCCATTTAGAAACAGGGAAACTAGTATCTAAGGTATAGGCCGTAAGCTTCCTAAGATTATTCATTCTTAATTTAACTAGATAAGCAGAGACATCTTGAAGCATTTCTGGAAGACCCCCTGCCTTATAAACTTTTGGATCCATTAAAAATGTAACAATTCCATTTTGTTCTGTTACAAGATATCTTTGACCTTTCAATTTCTTTCGTCCTGCTTCTGAAACTATATTAATTTGGATACTATCTTGAACTTTAATAATCTCTTCTGAATTCTGATAAAGAAATCTAGCCCGTTCTGTTTCTTTTACAAAATCATCAAAGAGATGAAATGCTTTTGTAATATCATCTGCTGAATCAGCAAAAGTTTTTCTATAATAATCTTTAACTGCATCAATAGCAGCTTGTCCCTTAGATCTAGTTAATGCAAAATAAGCATCTCTAGTTAAGGCAGAAGATCTCTGTACATTTTCATTCATCATTTCAGAAACAAATTTAGCCCTTGGCTTTGTAGCCTTATATGTTGTAAGAATTTCTTCTAAGATGCCTTCTGCTTTAGGAAACTTCTTCCCCAATTCCCAAAACTCAAACGAAGTTAAATTAAACCTATTCAAAAATTCTATAACTGCATCAGTAGGCCTTTTCCATGGAACTCCTAAATAATTAGTAATCTCTTGGTAAAAATCTTTTGGTGCAGTTTTATATTTCTTTCCGATTGTTCTAACAGCATCATCAATCTCTACTATCATTAAATGTTTATTTAAATCTTGCAATGCGCCCGAAGATTCATTAGCTGCTTTTCTAGCTTGGTAAGGATAATGTTTAAGAACAGTTGTTTTCATAAACCATGCTCTGCCTGAAGCTAAATTAACAGCCTTAGGAATAGGTATTACAATCTTTTTGCCCACCTTAATAGAAGCAAACTTTTGAGTAAATTCTGGTGTAATATTTTTTCCTCTAAGAAATCTATAAAGTTCAGAATTAAACTCAAACAATCCCTGCATCTTACCAGTCCAAGAATACTTGGCAGCTAATGGTGCTAATCTAGTAGCGCCTTTTAGCTTCAAAGCCCTTCCCATTTTACTTGCAGATTTCATCATAGTACCCCAATATATATTCTGAGGATCTGTAACTATTTCAAAAAATAAATTACCTAACTGTACTGCAATTGGATGTTTGGTCTCTGCAACTGTTCGAAATTCAGGCGTTAATAGATTTGACCATTTAGGCAAAGGATCAAATCTTTGTACTCTGATAGTAGTCCCGGCTGGAATATTATAAGGATCTTTAATATGTGGATTAATTGCCATTACATCCAAAACAGTTAAAGACCGACCTTCTGGAATTATATCCTTGATGTTCGTTTTCTTCTTAAATTTTAAATCTTCATAGCTAGATGGGTTTTGGAAAGAATCTAAAAGATGACGATTCAATTCTGCTGTTCCAACTTTAGCTTCAAGACCCTCAACAGGAATATTCATCCAATGATTTATTTGTTCCATCCTTGCAACCCATCCTTCATCTTTCCAATATTTTAATTCTTCCTTTGTAAAATCTTTTGGCTTCCAAATCGATGTTCCTAAACTATAATGTAAGTAAGACAAATCCATAACTGTTCCTACAATAAAATATTGCATCTGAGGTAATATATGTTTTCTATAAACATCTTCGTTCCACCATTGAAACGCTGCAAAAACTTGTTTAGGGCCCGGCAACTCAGCTATATTTCCAAAGACTACACCAACATAACCCATAGCAGATTCGCCTTTATGCTTATACCAACTTTTAAACCTATCCTTAAATGGATGCATATATCCTTCCATAATATCTCTCTGATGTTCCCATGCTCTAAACTCTGCAGCAGTTAAGGCTCCTTGATAATCTTTTTGAGCTTGATTTAATTTTCTACTTAGATCAAAGAGTTTATTATTTATAGAATTAGTTTCCTCCATATAAGCATCAATCTCTCTTTGTGCGTCTTTCAACTTATCGTCAAGAGAAAGAGATTCACTCTTTATTTTATCCTCATTCTCTTCGTACCAAATTCTATTCTTTTGAAATTGTTGAAGAGCTTTTAATAACTCAGTTTGAGGTCGGGCCGCAGCTATAGAATATTTTGTAATCCCTTCAATAAACTCAGGAGATTGGAAATATTCTACTACTGTCCCTAAACGATCTGAGATATTCAACGACAATTCATTTGATCTTGCTGAGAGATTATTTAATCTAGCATTGTTAATAGCATACCAATCCATTATTTCTTGAACTCTTCCTGACAAGAGAATGACTCTATCAATCTGGATTTTATTTGTATCGTAAAAGGTTTGAAGTTTAACTATAGATTCATCAGATAAGTTTCCAATATTTGCTTGATCTTCAAAGAATTTATTAATCTCTGGAGTTATTAAAGAATTCAACTCACCCTGAATCTTTTCTGATTCTTTTTCCATTGTCTCCGTAGTTTCCATAAACTCACCCTCTGCATCCTGGAAGGTTGTTAAATCCTTTAACGCTAAATCTAAATCCTTAAATTCTTGAGGAGATCCAAATTTCTCTCTTAATTCTTTAGAGAACTTTGCCATCTTTTGAGCATCTAGATTCTCAGGATCACTTAAGAAATCTGTAATCATATCCATCTCTAATGATATCAATCTCATTATCTCTGCTTGAAGTTTATTATTTTCTTCTATTCCCTCATTAGCTTTAGTAAGGATAGGACTTACTTTCTCTAAAGCTTTTTGATGCTCCTTTATTTTTTCACTAACCAGTCTTTCAATTTCTTCTGCTGTCTTATCTTCATTGAACCCAGTGATCTCATCCTTATCATTATAAATAAAGACCATGCCATGAGTCTTAGCATTGTCAATTGTATTATCTAATTCAGTTGCAATAGAACGAAAGTCTTGCCAAGCTACGCTAGGATCTGCTTTCTTCCGTGCCTCTTCATCTAACCCTTCTAGATATTTTTCATTCCAAACTGCAAAAGAAGTTGGAAGAACTGCAGGAGTTGACATAGCATGTTCGGCTTGAGATGCTTCCTGGAATTCTCCTATCAAGCCATGAATACTAGCCTTATTATCATATGTAAACTTCTTCGCAATTTCTTTAGCTACAGGAACCTTAGGCCCAATCATTAAAGAAATTTTAGATTGCGGAGGTTTTACAATCGGTGGAGCTTGCCAGGGAATTTCCCAGGTGGCAGTTAAATCTGCTACATCTTCTGATATCTTCTTGCTTGCTATTTCTTTTACTTGTGCCTTAGTTGGTTCTTCTTTAATATAATCTACTAAAGAAAAAACAGCCTCCTGAACTTTAGGCTGTAATGGTTTGATTAACATTGTATTTAAAAGACTCCCAATAGAATCCCAAACACCTTTATCTTTTTCTCCTTTCTCTACTTTTTCTACTACCTTTAAAGAAGGAGCAATCTGCCAATCATCAGGAATAGAAGTATATATATCATAAGAAACATCTACTTCAGGAAAGATATCTTGAAGTTCCTTTAATAATTTCTCTCTAGCCCAATCTTTTCCATAGTCTCCCTTAAATAATTTAGCTAAGCCAGCTTCAAAAGCCTGGTTATAAGCTATAGGATTCTTATCCTTTGGAAGTTTCGGAATCTTCAAAGTCGCACCTGCCTGGATAACATCCTTATTCTCAATCAAAGGATTCAACGCTAGAATATCATCAACTGTAGTTGAATACTTCTTTGCTAATTTAGACAGGGTGCCCCCCATCGGAATTTTAATATCAAAGAAACTCATATTTATATTTTAAAACAAATTAAATCCAAAGCATCTTCTGGCTAAACCTTTCCCATCTGCCTTTAATCTTCTCTAGTTTCCCTGCGAATTTACTTTCGTTTTTCTTTTCCTTAATCTCTCTCTGAATTACCCGTATCTCTCCACGAATACCTAAGCGCTGGTAATATATCTGACACAAGCGATGTGAATTTGTATAAAGTAATCTTGTCTTATAAAGTTCTTTCTCAGTTTGGAATGGTTGATAAACCCACAATAACCCTTTAGGTAATTTAGAAATAGGAATATCTTTATGAAAGATTAAAAGATCTGGCTTATCTCTTTTTAAACAAGCTTTCAGTTCTCTAATACTTTCTCCAGTATAATGTAATATATTAGGATTATGATCTGCGAATGAAATCCCTCTAACCTCTAAGAATGAATGAAGATATTTTAAGTCTGGAAAAATCTTTATAGTTAACATAAATTCTAATTAATTATGTATCAGTGAGGGGGGCCAGAAATAGGTATCATCTGCGTTAGACAATATCAACTCCTAACTGCCCCCCTCATCGCCTTGTCAGGGGAATTAGCTTACGATTGGAAGGATCACCTCCACAGCTAATCCCCAGAAAGAACTCTATATTTATAATATCACAAACAAAAATCCCCCGTCAAGAGACAGGGGATCTTTAGCGTGTACAAGGAAGCACGAATTTCGAAATGGATAGCTATACTTAAGCTTCGGTCAGTCCTGTAATAACTCCGAATTTCCTGCAACAAGCATTCGTCAAAGCACCGTAGCCAAAGATTGTCAACTGAGCCCAATCCTTACCTTGGGATCTCAACTGTTGCCAACCCGTGGATTCAAATGCTTTCAAGATTCTCCAGTGGATATACCTCTCATTGATGAAGAACAGTTTCTGTGAAACTGGAATCAATGGATCTGCGATCATAGGAATTCCCTTAAAGGAAAATCCTTCAAAGCCACCATCAAAAGTCTTCCTCATTCTATCAGCTTGAACTGTCAAGTTAACATTTGGGTATCTGGTACCTGAAGCGCCAGTAACAACAACCTTGCTCAGATCGTCTTCATACTTCTGAAGAACTCCTTCAGATGTAACGATCAAAGTAGCGGGATCTTCATTACCATACTTCTTGGTGTCATACCACATGCTATTCAAAACTGTCCAGTCTAAAGCAGCACTCTTGTCTTCGGTCACTCCTTGCCACCAACCATATTTGGTTTTTTGGATATTACCAACTAGACCTGTAGCTTTAACCATTGCTTGAAGACCTACCATTGCATCTCCGCCATCAGCTTGATCTGCATAGAAACCACTAACTAAATCTTTCCTTAACCTTCTTGTAGCATTTCTCATTTTCAATGCTACGATATCGAACAATCTTTCTCTGCCCTTGTTTACCTCAGCATCCATGTTATGGATTTTGAGAGTATTGTGGTACATCTTCCATGCAAAGTCTGCGGCACCTAACACATCTCCTGTGCCTGCACCCCAAGTAGTACTCTTTCCATAAGCGCCACTAGCATTAGAAGTATCAGCGTAATAAGTCAGTGTATATGCAGTTGTAGTTGCGCCCGTTCCTTCATAATTAGAAGTCAATTCAAGAGTATCTGTATCGGTTCTAGAAAGAATTGCATAACTCTTTGAGCTTGCATCATCATCTAGAATCAATATCCTACCTTTATTCGTAATACCAGTAGGAAGAGTAGCTGAAGAGAATTCAACAGTCGCGTCACCGTTAACAGCAGTACATGTCCCAGTACTATGAGTCGTAGCTGCCTCTGTTACTTCACCGATTTCTAATGGTTCAGCAATGCTGCGACCATCAAATGAAGGTAAAGCCAATCCGAACTTTCCTTCTTGCGAAGCCCTAAAGATTCGTTGAAGGATTGGAGATTGGAGGAAGATCTGATTCGTAACTACTGGCATGAAATGTTGCTGAGTTGCGGTATTTATCTCTGTAATTGGATCTGTCATTTAAATATTCAATTGTAAAATTAGTACAACAGAGCTTTATACTCCCGTAACTTCGACCTTCGCCTTGTCTAGGGCATTACCCCATTCTTCATCACCTCCTGGTGCGGGTGTTGGAGGTTGGGGAGTGCCGGGCGGTGCAGTTACTTTAGGAGCCCCCGGAGAACCAGGCGACTGAGGAATGGAAATTCCACCTTCCTCTTCTTTCTTTATTTGCGCCTTGTATTCTTCGATGTTTTCGTCTTTAAGTTTAGCTAACTGAGCAACTCTTGTTTCATGAGATACTTTAGCTAATTCATTAACTGTTTTTTCGGATCCATCTTCAATCAATTGAAGAATGTCCTTCTCAGAAGCTTTTGGAAATTCTGTCATAGACTGGCCTATTTCAACCTGTAAATCTCTGATAGCTTCTCTGGTTAAAAGACCCTCAACTTTCGTCTGTATTTCTCCCCTTGCCTCTGAATCTTCTTTAATAGATTTCTCAATTTCTTTTTCAAGTTCTGCGGCAGGCGCAGGTTCTCCTTCTTTAGGAGGATCAACTGGAGGTGCTGGAGCAGGAGCAGGTGCAGGAGCAGGATCAACTGGAGTATTCTCTAATGGATCCTTTGCTCTCAAAACCATTTCCTCTAAAGCAGAATCTAGAGAATCTTGAAGAACTTCATTCCTTCCAGATAGTTCTTCGTTCTTAGATTCTAAAGCTTCCATCCTTTCTGTCATTTTTCCAAACCTAGGATCTGCGACAGGAGGAACTTCCTCTTTTGCTGGGACTACTGGCGGATTAGCTGCGGGAACTGGAGCAGGATCGACTGGAGGATCAACTTTATTTTCTTCAGGCATGTTTATTTCCTTACTCAAACCTATTTTGACTTTTGTATATTCCATCGTCTGCCAGCTTCTTTCATAGCTTTAGATAATGGAGTAAAACCCGAATCATAACAGGCTTTAATAAGGCTTAAATAATCTTTAGCCTTAGGAGGAAGATCTCTTTTCTTAACTTGGAAATTTGTTTTAGGTATATTAACCATGGTCGAATTCAAAAGAAAAGATTAGGCTGCGGACTCACCGCCTGCTTTCTTCTTCTTCCTAAGAATCCGTGCCGCTCTTCTTCTATTTGTGTCTGATTTCTCTGCACTAGGACCTTTCTTCCATATCACAGAACATTCTTTCATGTCCTTCCCCGACTTTCGACAACGGGCTAAGAATGATATGAATTTTTCGCCCTTCTGCACAACGATGATGGCGGCACCTTTGTTTGGGGCCTTGCCCTTAGCGTAGGGAGCAGCTGCGCCATAACCTTCAGGTAATTTATTTTCTTCTGGCATAAATTTATTCACCGGATTATTTGAATCTATCGACCTTTGTTAATCTACTAGAGAACTAATGTCTCTATATTAAGAATAAGTCTATCGTAGATACTTTGTCAAGACCTTCTCATATTCAATCTTGTATTTATAATAAGTCTCTTCTTAAAAAAAGTAAACTATCTACCCTTCTTATAACATTTATATGTGGTTCCAAAATGATGTTCAGCATAAATCTTTTCCTTTCCCTCATATCTTTTTCCTTGATAAATTGGAACAAAATAATAACTTGGGAATATCTTTAATCTTGGATAATTCATCTTTTCAATCATCTCTTTCATGTAGAGGTTGCCTGTAGTTTTCCATGGAATTCCAACCTCATCTTTCTCAAATAATCCCTGAATCAAACTTTTGGCAAATTCATTATCTGGAGTACAAGCTAAGAGTGGAGCAACTAAACCTGGAGCTAGCTTTTCGTTTTCATAAAAACAATAGGCATCATACTTTGAATTTATAAACAATTCATCTAATGGAAGAAGACATTCACTATCCGCCCCTTGCCAAACTCCTCCAAACTTATTTAGTATTTCATATCTAGCTACATCTGCTATCCCATGCCAAATCTTATTCTTTAAATAATAATTTATATGCTTCTGATTCTTAAACTTAAAACCCTCTATTGCTTGATTATCCCAAAGCATATATTTCCATTTAGGATGTTTTACTTTCCAAGAATTCATCCACCTAAAGGGTCTCTTGTCTGGCCCAACCCATAGCTGATGAATTATTTTAGGTATTATCATATTTGTATTTAATTTTCTTTAGGAGGAACTACTGCTTTCTTATCATAGTGACCGAAAACCATAGCTCCACAAAACTTATACCCTTCTTTATTATACAAAGTATTAAACTGTTCTCTGTTTTCTTCACGAATATTTGGATTTATAAAACATGCACCTATATTTAAAACCTCTGCAATTAAATAAAGATTTTCTACTATTACTCCCGTGTCTAAATAAGGCATGAAATCAACCTCATTGGGAGATTTATAAGCAATCATATGTGCGAATAAAAGAAAAATCTTATCTGCTCTATCTATCCATCCCTTGCTTCCCACTAAAAGATCTTCAACTTTGTCAAAAATCTTTATCTGAATTGCATGTCGATTACAAGAAGATGGTGCATCTCTAACTGCTTCAAGTAATAAATAAACTTCTTCTTTAACGATTGGCTCTTTATTAAAAGTTCTTTGGCTTCTCCGATTATTAATAACCTTACATAATAAAGCCTTTTCTTCTACAGAATATAAAGGTTTATCTTCTTGAGTCTGAAACTTCTTCTTTCTTTCTATATGCTCTAAATATCTTTGTTGAAATTTGTCTAGCATATTAATGTATCCATTCTTTAATTTGTTCCTCTAATATCTTCAATCGATCCTTGAACCAATCTCCCTTACAATAAGATTCTGGTGATTGACCATGAAGCTTCCAAGTATCTTTATCATCATAATCAATAGCTTGAAGTCCATCCGAAGTAAATAATAAATTACGCAAATGTATATCTGTAATCATATTATTAGTTTCTCTTACCTTAGTATAAGCTATTCTTGCTTGCGTTGTAACCCAAAAAAGTCCTGGATATATTAAATTCCACATTGCAAATTGATGAATATTCAATCCATGTATCCATTCTCTTTCTTTCTTATCTAATCGCCATCCATCTTTTTTATTCCAGCTAATCTTATGCTTACCATCATCAGCTACTCTATGAAACTCAGGATTCCTTGCTCTGAAAATATCTCTTTTAATATCAGGGCTCATATAAGAACCCGGCTCACCTATAAGTTCAACCTCTTGAAAATATTTTTTCAGGGTTTTTTCGAAGGGAGCTAAAGCTTCTACCGTAGATAATCCACCTGATTTCTCTTCTGGCCTTGGGTGTTCAATGATAAGCTCAGGAGTTATTCTTGATACATATTTTAGTATTTCCTCTGCTTCAATCGTAGAATAATAATGAAGCACAGAAAACATTAAGATAACATCTACGGCTTCATAATAAGTAGAAAAGAATTTAGCCATCTCTATACTAAAATCATGATGACATAATATTACATTCTTTAATTTATTTCTTTTGATAATCTCTAGTTGCTTCTTAGCATAATCTATATTCTTCTCAACTGAAGCAACAACAGAATTTGGAATCTCTCTTGCAATCTTAATTGTAAAATAACCTAAGTTTGATCCAATATCTAAAAAAGTCTTGTGAGACTTTAAGTATGGTTTTATTATATCCCATCTTTCCTGACAACTCTTTCTCATTCCATGAGTTTCTACCTCACCATTAATTTCTATGTCTTGGTAATCTATCATATTATTTTTCTGGAGGCGCAGGGATTTTGTCCTTGACCTTTTTACCTAATGCTACTTGAAGCATTTCTTTAGAATCAAACTGATCCTTAGCTTTCCAGAAATAAAACTTAACTGAATAAAAATGTTTAACGGCTCCGCCTTCTATAGCTTTTCTTTGCCACTCCATTAACTCATCTTCTTTTAATTCTCTCTCTACTAACCGATTATAATATCTTCCTTTAAGATAGTTCCCTAAAAAAGTGCAATCAATAAAATCTAATTCCCTTCTATGCAAGACTGCTGGCTTAAAGAACTCTATTGCAACCATGAACGCAGGAAGATTCTTTGTAGGATTACCAGGAGAGTTGGGTTTAAACCATTGAGCTTTAACCTTCATCCATTCTATTCTATCCTGTCTTTCTGCAACACCTTCCTTAGCCATTTCTTTATCAGCTCTTTCTAATAAAAACTTTTGTAATTTCTTTCCTCCCGGGACAATACTTTGATAACCTTTAACTGTGCCTAAAACTTTATTCTTAGCAGTCCCTAGCCATGGTGCACGAAAAGGAGTCAACCCAAACCAAGTTGGAGCTGACTTCTTCTGAATCCTTAGATCGTAATGAGTCTTGGCCTTATGAGAATCGATAACCCTTAATGGATCTTTTCCTGCCTTTAATGCACCTTTAATTATAGCCTGGACATCTGAAAGCTTCTTTATATCTGAATCTTCAGAGACCCAACCATGTAATTGTAGCGTGAACTTAGCCGGAATAAAGTCTATCCATTCCTCATGCTTGCCCTTCTTCAATGCCTTACCTAAGGCTTCTTTTAAAAGTTGCGCCTTTGTTTTTACTTTACCCTTTGCTTCTGAATAAACAGAGTAATGCTTACCCTTTTCAATTTTTCTAGGTAAATAAGGCATTGTTTAATCATCAAAGTTAATTAGCGTATTCGTTTTTAGGAACTCTCTTTCCTTTCTCTAAAGGTTTCCTCAAGCTCACTGGTTCTTTCCCGGTTACTTGAAGAAAGATAGGAGCAGGAGGCTGACCTTTTTGCAATAAGAAATGTGCTCTTGGGGCAAAAGTCCCTAGAGCTTTTTTAATCTTAGGTATATCTGCAGTACTAGATATAACAATATCAATGTCCCGTAGAGTTGCGCCTTCGGTGACCAGACCACCCACCACATAAACATTTCCGTTTAATCCACGGACAGTTTTTAACAATCTTGAAATCGTACCACACATAACTAAGCCTAGTCTATTGTTCTCTACTTTTGGCTTTGCCATGATACTACTGTAATTTCATTTCCCTTATGATTCTCTCTATAGCGTTTCGCTTAACATCAATAGGTAAACTACTTTTTTGTAGTTCCTCTATTTTATTCTTTGTCTTCTCTAATTCATCCTTAGAAGGAAGACCCTTTTGAAGAATGCCCTTTAAAGCACCAGTATACCACTTATTCCATTTTTCAAATCCTCCCATTATCTTTTGAACAGGAATAGCAAGAGCCTTAAAAACAACCTGTGTAGCTTCCGGCAATCCTTTTGCAGTCTCTACCATAATTTTTATTTCCTTAGCAGTTATCTCCTTAAAATTTGAGAGTTCTTCTTTCCATATACTTTTAGCAGTAGCCGGTAACCCTTTAATAGTCTGTTCCAATATTTCCTTACCTGTAATCTTTGGACTCTTATACTTTTCCTGATACTCTTTAAACTCCTTCTTTGCTTTTTCTTTCATTTTAGTAGCAGCTACTGTCCTTAAACTTTCTAGCTTTAGTCTTTCTTTTTGACTATGTATTGGCCTAGTTGTAGGCTTCAAATAAGCTTTCATCTCTGCAACTCCAGGAATCTTTAGAACTGCTCCAGCTTTAATCTTGTTAGCATCAGCTATCTTATTAAAGTCTTGAAGAGTTTTAGTTCTTAACTTATATTGTTTGGCAATCTTAGATAAGGTATCTCCCGATTTTATTTTATAAACTTTCATGATTATTATGTTTTACTTGCTTCGGTACCAGCCGCGACCTTTTTCTTTAATCCTTCTACATAGGCTGGCATTTTTTCTTTCTTCCATTGTAAAAACTTAGGATACCATTTGCGCCATTTCTCTTCAGTCCCTGACATTAAATAAATCTCCTTAATCAAGTCCATAGAATCTGGGCCTCCAATTCCTACCTGAGTTGTAGAAATCTTCTTCGGTGTAACCTTCCCTTGCTTCCATGACCTAGGGCGTGGTGCATACCATCCAATAGACCCATCAGGTTTAAGAGTTACATGTTGAATATTAACTCTAATTACTTCTCCTGGCTTAGCTTTAACTTCAGACTGAGCATAAGTTTGTCCAATATAAATACCACCCTTTAATTCGCACTGAAAGATAGGTAATCCAAACTTAGTCTTCTCTACTGCAATTACCTTGGCATCTACATCAAACATCTTCTTCATTTTATAAGTGCAATGAGTTGCCCAGTAAGCAGCATTAATATCTCTAATAACTATTCCTTCTGCTGACATAAACTTTTTAGCTAAAGGTATAACATCCTTTCTAGTTTTCGCAATCCCGTGAGATACGCGCTGAAGTTTACCAGTTTGAGTTGCTTTATAAGGTAAATATAAATCTAGAATTGCAGACCGTTTAGAAAACGGAAGAGAAGCAATGCTCTTATCTTTAATATAGAGAACATCCCAGCAAATATATCGTAAAGAATCTAATTGTTCTGGAGTAGGCTTCCATTTCCCATGGATAAATCCCGCAACATCTTTCCTCTCAACGCCCTTCATCACAAGCTCTCCATCTAAAAGAATATCGTTTCTAAATTTCTTCTGCGCAGTTTCTAACAAGGGGCCCACCCGGGACTTATGCCACTCAGCTCCGGTATCAGAAAACATCTTCGCTTTGCCGTCATGAACCCATAGAAATGCACGAAGACCATCCACCTTAAAGGAAACATCATAACTAGCCTCAGGGATAATCTGCTTCAATCGCTCTAAGGAATAAACCTCATGCGGTTGAAAGGCCTTTTTCTCAGGCTTATGAGGAGTTGGAATTTTCCAAGGAGTTAAAGAGATAGGTTTAATATCTCCTGTGAACGGGAGACCGATGGACTCTGGTTTAATCTTAACATTTTTAATAAAAGTTTGAGGTTGATCTTCTTTCTCATAGTCTAAAGCTCTTTCGAATGGATGGAACTCAAACATATAAACATAAAGCTTATTCCCCTTCCACCATTTTTTCCTCTGCGCGTCACTAACTAAATGATATTTTTGAGTGGCAGCAAAATCAAAGTCATCTGTGATTGTTCTACAAATGATAACTCCATAAACCTGCTTGCCACATAATAGAAATGGTTTATCAAGAATATCAAACTTCCTAGCTTTAACTAATAATAATTTCTTTCCAGTAGATATCCATCCAGCATGGGGCTCAGTAATATAAAGACCTGGAAGCTTTAGATATTTTTTAATCTGAGAGATCCTAATTGTCTTAGATCGTCTGATCAATTTCTGAAGCATATCTCCTGAGAACCCTGGGCCCTCTGATTCTACGGGTTCCTTTATTGCTTCTTCTTCTTTCTTACCTTCCTTCTCTATAGCTTCCTCAGGTGTCTTTAGCTTAGTCTCAGGTCGTCCTCTAGTCTCTTCCACAATTCGCTCTGAAGGAACCACAGGCTGTCCCTTAACCTCTGGAGTCTCTGGAGTAGGCTCTTCAGTAGGTTCTTCAACTGGTGCCTTTTCTTTTACTTCAATATCTTTTTGTTCCTCAGTAGGAGGTTGTGCTTCTTTTTTCCCTTCTATTAAAATTTGGGTTGATAAATCAGCCAGAATGAAAGCGACTCTTTCCATCTCAGAAGTATTACAACTTATTAAAACCTTACCATCTACGATAGGAGTTAAATAGAATCTATAATTCAATTTTCCGGCAAGTCTTTCTGATACTTCCTCCACAATACCCTTTGGTCTTTCTGTTTCCATAGATACTTTTAACCCAGAAGCAAACTCTTGATTATCTTTCGCTTCATTCTTTATCTTCTCCATTAACTTCCGTGGTGCGGAATGACCTAATTCTCTAAGAGCTTCTTCATGAGGAATCAACTTAGACTTCCATTGCGATAAAGAAAACATTTTACTTTCATAAGTATCCTCTGAAGAGAATCCATGGAATCTTTCTTCGGGAATATAATTTACTGGGCCAGAGAATATCTCTTCTACATTCTTAAACTTAAATTTATCTGATGCTTTCATCTTATGAAACCTAAGATATTCAAGAAGGTATTCATCTAGTTCACTGAAAACATCTTCTATTAAAGAAGCTTTTGTCCCCAGCTTTCTGAATGAAGCCTTAATTAATCTAGCAACGGCTCCGCGTTCCCTAACACCTGCCGTTGGAGAACCAAGAAACATTGAAGTTAATCCTAAATGCTTCATCATCTGATCAACTATTCTATCTGACATCTGAACTGAATAAGCTGGAAGAGCTCCTGGACTTCTGAATCCAATATCTCCTTCTCTATTCTTACCAATAATAATATGTTTATAACCTTCCTTTAATGCTCTCTGTACTAAACCTATATCAATACCTGCGTCTTCATCGTATACAAGAAGTGGTTTAGCAATTGATTTAGAAGACTCTTCAACACTCTCTAAACTATCTTGGTATTTAGATAGCAATGAACCTAGTCTTTGCATCAACGGGATAGGATAAAAAGAGTTTAATAGTTCTGTATCTAATGCAAGGAAGAAAGGATATTTTTTAGGATATGGAAATGGCTGAGCAAAAACTAACTGGCCACCTTCGGTTATACAAATATTTAAATCTAAATCTTTAATCCAGACATCATACAATCCAACATCTTCTAAGGCAGTGAAGAGACTTCCACTCCCCATCTCTTTGGATATATCAACAGACTTAATCTTAGATAAAACTTTTCTTCTTACCTTAGTCTTTCTAACAATGAAAGGTTGTTTTTGGATATCAGTTATTGAAGGATCTCCCGGGATCAACTCATAAGGAGTGAGAAAGAAATACTGAAATCCATTAGTATAAATTCCAAAATAACCATGGGCTAAAAGTTCAAAGACCAGCCCCCTAATATATTTCCTTCTCTTACTTCTCCTATGAAGTTCTCCTAAGTAACCTTCCAGATGGTCAGCATAAGCTTCATAGGGTTCTTGATCTGTAACAGGCCACGGCTTTACATTAATCTTAAACTCTGAATTAGCAATCTCATCAATGAATGAAGAGATTAAATATCCTAAAGGATTATAAGGTTCAGGAGTATAAGAAGTTAAAGCATCTAGTACATCTATTTGCGGAAAGACTTCTTGTTTAATTAAAGTTACGGACTTACCAAAGAAAAAATAACCCAAGTTTTTCTCTGTCGCGCTAAGAAACTTAACATGCTCAGCTTGAGCGTTTAAGACTCTTTGATAAATTTCGTTGATATTATATTCCATAATTATCTTTTAGCATGAATTACTATTGTTCCTGTTGGATTCGCGGTTCTGCGAATTACCCTTTCAAAATGTTCTTCGCACCATTCTTGTGATCCAGGCAAGGCTTCATCTGGCAACCTAGCTGGGATTATTTTTCCCTCAAACAACTCTGAACCAGGAAATAATAATTTAGCTCCGACTAGAAAGAAGTTTAGTGAATGAGCAAAGTCATCCTTTCCTCCAACCTTCTTCCAAACCTTTTGAACCACACCCCATCTCTCCTGATAATCTGGCACTAAATGCTGGAGATGCTTGAACACTTCACCTAAGAATGGACAATCATGTTTAAACTTTAGATAGCCATCCTTGATTGAATCGAACATAAAATCTAAACTCTCAGTTCTCTCTAAGTTTATTATACCTTTCTGTCTCAAAACTTCAAAGTAATCTTTCTTAACATTAGCAGATCCCCAAGTTCTTAGATTCGCCAAGAAGAATTTCTTGAATCCATACTTCTGCTGAATCATCTTTGCAGTATGCTTATCTGGCATCATATCTATTACAACTATCTCTGGATTAAAATGGCTTAACCTATCTTCTACTTCCTTCGGAGTCTTTAATATTTCTGCTGCGATTATTACTGCACCGTTTTTTCCAACCGTTCCTACTACCATCTGAAAGTTATCGCCCTGGTCTATCCCACAAACCACATGTTCAGTCTTAAGTTTCTGCCAAAGTTCTTCAGTCACCGTAGTTTGTTTCAGAATGTCTAGCGTTAATTCATTTCGATGTTCTACGAAAGGTAGGCCCAGAGTATAGTTATGAAAATGTTTCGGTGAATCGTCCTTAAAAGATTTAATGATTCTTTCTGCTGGAACCCATGGGGCCATTAACTTATTAATTGCATAGCCCGAAAGCTTTCTATCTGGGAATTTAGCAATCCATTTCCCGCGCTTTCTAGCCAAGTCTGGCAAATCTTTCCTACAGAATTTACAAACATAAGTTTTCTTCTGACGACTTATTGAATCAGGCCATGTTAAAACTTGCCACTTCAGGCAATCAGGACATTGGATCCACCACTCTTTCTGATCAGACTCATTGTACAATGCTGAGATTCCATAGTTAGGAATTGACGGATATCCTATTGAATAAATAACATCTAATGACTTCGATCCTTCTAATCGTTCCTCATACATCTGTCGTATATCCTCCTTCTGAAAATCTAATTCATCTACAACCAATATATCGGCATCAATAGATTGGGCCTTCCATGCAGACCACGAACCTCTGAAAAAGAAATATGACTCTCCAATTCTTTTCATAGTCGTAGACCAGATAGGCTTGGCACGAAATGCTACCTTTACAACTTGTTGTCTAAGACCTCTTGATCTTTCAATGATAGGATCAAACTTTGATACTACGAAATCTCTTGCTTCTCCACCTGTCGGTAAAGTATAAATAACTGAAATTGAATCTCCGGCTGTTGAATAAAGTACCTTTAAAATAGTTGTGAATGATACTCCTACCTGAGTAGGTTTCTGAACTACAATCCTTTGTGCATCATCTTGGAGATAATCTAATAAAAAATAATGGTCATCAAACTCTATCTTCTGACCCTTGTTTGTCATTATCTCCTGATCCTTTATCCAATTTAGTATTTGCCTTTGGTCCTTCATCTTCTGGTAATTGTAAATCCTTAAAACCAAACTCCTTCGAAAGATCTTTTGTAGCTGTCTTAGAAGAGGTAGTAGTCTTAAAGATATTCATTATTAAATTATATTGCTTAGGATTTATAATCTGAGGAGAGTTACCTTCTTTCAACGCTAAGATTTTAATCAAATGAGCTGAAGCTTCCTTAGGTGGAAACCCTTCTATAACTTTCTTACCTACAATTATATCCCAGTAAAGCTTAAAGACTTCATTAACCGCCATTACTTTATTCACTTGAAAGTTAAATAATATCTTAGATAAGAATCCTTCTAGTCTTCTCAAGAAGAACGGATTAGAAACTATCTGTTGAATAGATAAAAGAGATTTATCTAAATCCTCAGCTATCGCTTGAATAGAAGTTCCTTCAATTAAAAGACGGAATACTTCTAACCGCTTAGGACTTCTCCACCATTTCTGTTCTTCTGTTATTACTACTGGCGCTGTCGCTGACATATTGATTTTAGTGAATGATGAATGTCTTCTAAAATAAAAACCCCGAAGACCAAAGCAATTATTTTAAGAGCTAGGCTTATCGGGAGAAATGCAATTAAGATTAGAAGACCAATAAATAACAGAAAGACCAACGGAAAATAAAATATAGATAAAAGCTTAGGTGCTTCTGTCACAGGCTCTGGAAAAGTTTGTTTCGCTTTTGGAATTACGATTGCTTCTTTTTTTTCTTCTGGCATAAATTTAGATTAATTCTACTAGTTATAGAATAACTCATAAATAATTTGTCTGTCAAGACTCACCATTAGATGAGGTGGTTAACTTAGTAACCTTCTTGCCTTCCACTCTATAGAGATAACGATTAAATTTTACATCAATGATCCACATTATCTTAGCACCCTTCTTGGCACGATTTGCCCACACAGTTCCTGAGTTAGGGTTCTGTTCTATGAACAAGAGATTATTAATATCATATCTCTTAAGACCTTTAACTGTTTTCAACGCAAACTTAGCGCCCTTATAGCGGACATCTTTGTTGGCAAACATTGCAGTATAAAATGCTGATATCAAAGGCTTTTTAGGAATCATAATTTTAAAACTTTGTATCTATCGTGGTATCTTTTATTATAAAATAACACATAAAAAAAAGCAAGAAGCCCTAAGACCTCTCGCTTTTCTTCAGTGCTACAAGGATACACCTATCTACTACCTACACCTGAATAATGTGAAGGACCATTCCTTAATGATATTAATAATCTGAATGGCTTATTGATTACTTTCATTTCTTCTAATAAAGCATCTTGATTAAGTTTAAACGCTTCTAATCTTCTACTTATTTCAGGATAGCTAACTTTTAAATCAGGTTCTAAATCAAGAAACTGTTCGAAATTATTGATAGAAGAATATTCTCTTAACTCATACTTCCTAGATCCTAGATATTCATCTTTTTCTTTATCTATTTCTATCCATTCTTTCCATAACCTTAAAACTTTTCTTAAGAATTGCAGATATACTTTCAATTTCTTTTGATGGATTTGTTTTTCATTCTTCAATACAGAAAAATCCAAAGACTTAAAAGGTGTTTCATAAATCTCTTTAATGAGACTAGCAGAAACTGCCCTGTAAGGGATAATACAATGCCCACCATGACATCTAACTTGTTTAATTCCATGCTGTCCAGTTATACAGTAATTCGTATTGAAGCCTTCTTTGTTATACAAATGAATTACAGTGCTATCTAATCTAACCATAGCTCTTGCCATTAGTTGAAGCTCTGCATTAAGCGGACCAATATGCCATTGATAAAGATCTTTAACCGAAGTGTCTAATAGAATAGGATATCGTTCTACTAACTCACGATAAACAGAATCTACAATATCTCCTATTCTAGTTGTAGTCTCTCTAAAATTTTCATCTGATTCTTTCTTTAGATTCTTCGCCTGTAAGATTTTTGTTTTACAATTCATATTGCAGATTTCTTTAATGTTTCTAAGATCCTAAAAGGTTTGTTATATTCTTTAACTTTCTCAAGAATTACATTACCTTTAGCTACTAAATCTATTTTCTTTTTCTCTAAAACTCTTAAGATAGAATCAAAATCATCATAGTCTTTTAAAAACATTTTCAAATATTCTTGATTCCTAATAGATTTTTGATCATAATCTTTTTCATAAGCAACCATTTCTTTAAGATCTAGATTCATTGATCTCTCTGTATTGTTATCATCTTTATTGGGAATTCTAAGACCTATACTAAAAGTATATGGCGAAAGATTAATCTCATTACTTCCAACCTTATATTCATGTTTATCGTTAGTAGGAATCATTAAATCTACAAAATGCTTTTTCCATTTTAATCCTATCTTTAATAACTCATAAAATTTCTCAAGCTTTTCTTGATCAATATGTTTATGATCTTTCAAAATTGATGTTTCAATAAGACCGGCCGACCCATCATAATTACTTTTCTTCATTAAGTCTCCATTTGGTTCTACGGAAATAATTTGAAATAAATCAAAAGCTCTATAAGAACTATAGGGAGCTTTCAATCCTGGATCTCTAGTGAAGACTAACTTTTCCATATAACGAAATCCTGGAGCACTGATATGTATTCTTCCAGATTTTATAACTATTGCAGATGATAACAAATATTCTAATTCCCTTTCCATCTTTGATTCTAGCGTACTAAGATCTACAGAAGTAAGACATGGAAAATTTTCCTTCAAAGACTTCTGAAAAGAGAATTGAGATTTCTGCATTTCTGTTTTAGCGTCTAATAAATTCTTAACATATATTTTCATATTTATCTTTTTTGTTCTTTCAGATAAAGCACTTTCCCAAATGGGAAGGTTACATCTCTAGAATCCGTTACCCAATACACAGGATAAGGTGGCTTCTTATCTGGGAACGAACCATAGCCATCTGTAAAGAATATTAAACAATCTAATACCCGAAGATAATCTTTCTTAATCTTATCAAACACAGGAACAAAACTAGTCCCACCTCCACCTCTCATTTTGATACTCTTTAACTTCTCTTTATTTCCATTATTCAATTCGAATGCATCCCAGACTTCTGCATCACAAGTAAGTAGGAAGAATTTGATTCCTTTAAAAGCTTCTGCTAATCCCCATACTTCTGACAAAGCTTTTGTTAATTGATCTGTACTCATAGATCCTGAGGTATCAATTGCTACTACTGCGGTTAGACCTTTTATTTTAGTTATGCCAGGAAAATACCAAGGTAGGAATTTCTTATTAGGAGTTCTCCAACTTCTCTTCGAACTTACAGCTCTTAATCTTTGTTTGATAATCTGAATCCAAGGCAACTCAGGATATTCCAATGCTTTTAATTCTCTAAGCAAACCTGCCGGCACACTACCTCTTTGTAAAGCATTAGCACTATCAATTCTAGCTGCCCATTCCTTTGCTAATCCAGGTAGTTCGCTTGGTCTTATCTCTGTCATAACTCCCTTTCCCTTACCTTTTCCCTTTCCTGCACTGTCTCCTCCTTTTCCAGAGCTTGTACCTAAGTCAAGAATGAATTTAGGAATCTGAAAAGAATGTTTCTTTAATTCATTATAGATTTGTTCTGTGGTCTTCTCTGCAATCTTCTCAACTTTGATTGGACCATACTCCCAGGTTCCATAACGGGGTTCCATTGCGCCTTTCGGAAGTTGAATACTTGAACCTAAGGTATGCGATAACTCATCATTAACTTTAAGATCAGCTGCTAGATTAAAGATCTTATGATCCCGATTCTGTAAACGAAACGGATGCTGAAATGCAAGATGAAGAATTTCATGACAGACCAATCCTTTAAGTTCTGCATCATTGCATCTAGTTATGAAATCTGGATTGAAAAACAGATCTCCTCTTTCATTTATTCCAGCCGAATCTAACTGAGCATTATCCTTAACCTCTATAAGATTAAGATAACAAGAGAGCTGACCAAACCAAGGTTGTGAAATTAACATTCCTATTTTTGCTTTTCTTATTCTTTCTTCTGGTGTCATGATTTTTTCTTCTTCTTAGAAATTAATCCGACCTTTTTTGCATGTAGATAAGCAGTATTACTTTTTACAGCTCCCTCTTCATCGGCATGAAGATAAACAGTTTTAGTAGTAAGTTCTGTTCTAAAATTCTTAGGATAATAAAACTTTGCCTTATCTTCAAAATCATATCCTTCACTCTTAAATGATAACATCTTGAAGCTTCCAGATTCTAACAAATCCCACAATGCCAACAATTGCATTTTACTCTCAGAGAAGATTGTGTCTGATGAATGAGGCTTTAAACTTAAGATCCAAATCTTTTTCTCTTGACCCTTAACCTCTTTTATTTTTTCACTCATTATCTTTATTGGAGATAATATCGAAACAATCCTTACAATAACCAGAATGTTTACGATAGTAAGCCCCATGTTTAATTCCACATGCAGGACAAACCCTAGTGTTGGAAAGAAGAACTCCACATCTTTTACATTTTCTTTTAATACATTTATCACAAATCCAATTACTACCATACACTGGGTGGAAGCCTTTCGCTTGCCACACCCAGAGCCACTTCTTTACTTTCTTTGGTCCCTTACCAGCTCTTGTATAAGTCCAAACTCTTCTTGCAACTCCTTTAGATTTCTTACACCAATAGCAAGTAATCTTTTGAGTTAACTCCTTTTCTTTTTTCTTTACTTTTTTATTCATAATATCAAATTTCATCAAAGTAAATTCCTAAAGATGTCAGGAGTTTTTGAAAGCCAGTTATATCTGTTAACTCTCTAGTTCTTTTCTTAACTATCATTTTAAGAAACGCTACACTAAACTCTGCGGGTAAACCCTGACAGATTTGAACGACCTTTTCTGGAGTTAGTTTCTTATTCTTAGCAAACCAATATGAAGCTAAGCTAGAAATAATTGCATAGAACAATGAAGCTCTTTCGTTATCCTTTTCAATCTTAGTTATTTCTTCCTTAGGCTTTTTAATAAAGGTAAGAATATCAAACTTTCCAATCGTTTTACAATAAGCCATAAACCTTCCAGCTACTTCGGGACCTACACAACTAGCTACTAAATTGCCCATAGTTATTGCTACAGAAGGAATATCTGGATCAATCTTTTTCCCTTCAATTAAACTAGCAGCTACTTCCCATGTATAAGGAAATGGATTTGCTTTTCTATCTAATAAAGTTTCATCCCATTTCTTAGGGAATAGATCTTCTGGACAGTTCTTAAGATAAGCAATTACTCTTGAATCTTTTCCATGATCTAACAAGTAGCCAACGATCTCATCTACTGTTGGTTCAACTTGAAAATGACAAAATCTTCTGAGCAATGCTAACCCAGTTTGATTTACTCCTGAGTAATCTTGTTCTGTATTCGAAGCAGCTACTCTCCAGAATGCATCATGTTCTTTACCGTCTGCAGTCTTAGTCTTGATACATGGAACATTAGAATATCTTCCCTCTAGAATGTATTGATAACAAGCTGCCCTTCAGCTAATGTTTTTTATTTGACTTTTGTAAGAAGTTTTTTGAGTTCAGGTTTTAAGTGTAAAGCAAGTTTTCCATAAAGAAGTTGTTTAGCAAACTTATTAAGTGCTTGCTCAAATTTTATATGTTCACTATGAGATGAAAATAACTCTAGATTTTTTATAGAGTTATTCTTCCAATCTCCATCTTTGTGATGAACACATTCTTTTTGAGTTAGCTTTCTATCAAGTTTCTTTTCTATTAGAATTCTAGCATAACTATGATATGTTCCTCTAGCTACACGCTTTAGAATTCTATTCCCGCCAACCTTGAATCCGCCTTTCCAATTTGGATTCTTAGATTTCTCTAATCCTTTATGACCCTTTAAAGACTGACTAATATTTTCTTTCCAAACTTTCGTAAACTTTTTTCCAGTATTAGTTCCTGGTTTACCAATAGCAGAATTTCGCATCTTTTCAATTGTCTTCTTCGGATGTTTAAAACCTTTTTCTCTACTCATATACTTCATAGTATCAATTTATTTCTCAAAAGTCAACCCTAATTTCATTTGTTATATTTAGGGATCGGACTATCGCATCCCAGAAATTCTGGGTCTCTTCACTTAGTCTCTGCAGCTGCACGGATTTTTAATCCTGCTTGCTGAGGGTTATCCACTTCTGGACTTTCCCCATTAATCAGAAGAGATTTTAAAACCGCAAGGGATTTTCAACGGTTTCATCTGCCAGATTCATTTCATCAAAGAATATAATTCCTTGTCCCTCTCTTGGAAGTTCCTTTGTTGGAACGAACTGAGTTCTTCTAGTTTCTTTTTCCCCTATTAATTCTGGCATTCCTCTCAGGTCTGGCGCATCAAATTGTGATAAGGTAATAACTTTCATAGTAAACATATCCTTACCAAATTCATTCTCACTATATTCTAATCCTAGATCTTTAGCTTTCTTCTGAGCGAATTGTCTAATGATCGAAGTTTTTCCTGAGCTTGGTTTGCCCCAGAGATACAAAGGCATTTTAAGATTGTGATATTCTGGTAACAAAGCTATGAGTGTTTTCAAATTTATTAATTCCATATTAAATTCATTTTACTAATAGTGATATAACTCATCTACAAGGATGAAGAGTTCAATTACTTTTCTTCTTTAAGAGATTTAATTCTTTCCAGAACCAATCTTTCAAGATCTACTAATTGACCATCTGTTAGATCAGTTAAAGAACCTACACCATAAAAGTTTTTCCAAAATGCTTTAACTTTAGCTGCTGACTGATTAAGATCTTTTGCTCCCTTTGCTTTAGCTAACACTCTAAACAAGACATGAATCTGAGCATATTTATTTGCTGGTGCTGTTGGTATAATCATAATTTTAAAGTTAAGAATGCTTCAAACTCTTTAAGTTTTTTAGAAGTATCTAATTCTTTAAGAGATTTTATTCCATACTCTAACTTATATTTTTCTTTTAAAATCAAAAGAACTAATGATATCTCATTAGACTTATTAACTCTATTGCTTACAAAAGAAGTATTAAGTTTCTTACCTGCTAATAAAATAAGCAGAGTATAACATCTTGCAAACCTATTCCTTTTCCTTTTTGATTTAGATTCCAAGGGTTTGTTTTTCATTATCTATTAATTTCTTTAATGCTTTAAAATCATTTACCATATCTGTCATGATCCATGGCTTATAACTAGCAACAGCAGGATGGAACATAGGAACTACTTTTATATTCTTAGTTAGATTAGTAGTCCTAAATACTTTTCCATGAGCTTTACTAATCTGTTGTTGAGGTATTCCATACATCTTAAGAATATAATTCATTGAAAACCTACCCAATGAAACAATTATTTCCGGATCAATAATCTTAAGCTGAAAGTCTAAGAAGGGAGAACAGACTTTAATTTCATCAGCTCTTGGATCTCTATTGTTTGGAGGTCTGCATTTAAGAATATTTGTAATATAAATATCTCTTCGATTCAGCTTTGCTTCCTGAAACAATCTATCTAAAGTCTTACCTGCTTCACCACAAAACGGAACACCTGACAAATCTTCTTTCTCTCCTGGTGCTTCTCCAATCATAACTATCTTAGCATTACAATTGCCTTGCCCGACTACTGGATTCTTCCGGGTGAAATGCAAGGAACATTTCTTACAGGCAATTATATTTACCTTAAGCTTTGCCACTATATTCTTTTTAGTATCTCTAATCATTTATGTTTATACAAATTAATTTCTATTCCCTTATAAACATAAAAAGAATCTGGCGGTGATTTCTGTCTTTCTCTACTTTCAGGATTGGCAAAAGATGAAGGATCATCTTGAGCCTGTTTAATAATATCTTTAGTTTCTTTTAATGTATCGCAAAGACCATACCAAAAATTGTCGCTACCAACTACTATGTAATATTGTTTATTCATAATTTAATAATTAATTCTTTTTAATTGTTTCCTTAATACCTCTTATTATTTCTTCCTCTGAATAATCTCCACGAATACCTAACAATATCAACCAGAATAGATGAGCCATATTATTAGATAATCCACTGATTGAAGCCCAACTATGAAAGCAGGTATTACAAGGAGAACCATTGAATTGAATATTACAACCTGATAACTTTGCTATTTTATCAACTACTTCTATAATATCTTTGTGTGCTTTTTTAGACATATCTTTATATATTTAGATTTATTAATTCGACCTTTTGAAAACCTTTTTAATCCACTTCAAGAATCTTCGAAGCCAACTTATCTTTTTCTCTACAATATTAATATTGTCTTCAGATAATTTGTTTAAAGAATGAAGTCTTCTTTCAATATATCTAAGCCTTCTTGCCCATTTATCTTTCTTAGGATTATGAAAACCTTCTTTCTTTCTTCTAAAAATTCTTTCCTCTTGAGTTTCTTTTTGCATTAATTTATTAAATTAATATTTCAACGATTTCCTTTCTTTTAATCTTGGTTAATTGTTGAGAGAAGCTGACTCCTAACTTCTTCAACTTGATCTTCAATATCCATTTGATTTGCTACGATACATAACAAAAGAATATTAGTTTCTAAATCTTGAGTTAAGATTCCCGAAACTTGATCTTCTAATTTTTGCTTTACATCTTTACTTAATACAAATTTAATCATAGTTTTTGGTTAACAATTAATCTTTAAACGATAAAGTAGTATAACTCTCTACTCCCCTTTTGTTTAGTTCTGCCGATATTCCATCAAGAGCTTTCAAATCTCTTGTTCCATAGCACTCAAGATTATATATCAAATCATAATAGCCAATAGCTTCTTCCTGTAATTTCTTGGTAGTCCAGTCTTTGAAGAACCTGCTCTTATTATTATGTTTCATAATTATTAATTAACTATAAGAGTATGCACGAAGGGCTTGATCATCGCATGGAACTAATTTCCTTATAACCTTTTCATTAAAACATTTAAATCCAAAGTCTCTAGTATACTGCTTATCAAATCGGGTCTGCCCCCACCTTATTTCCCAGCTCCAGAGTTCGCCCTTAACGGCTACCCATTGAATCTTTGCAGCGCCATTAAGTTCTGAAACCCAACATTGACCTGAAGCAAAGATCTCTTCAGGCTTTGTCTTCTTAAGATCCTTTATTGTAAGCATGGTTTTAAACGAACTTAATTATTAAACTCAGGATTAATCTTTCGGAATTTCTAAGAAAGAAAGAAACCCTGCTATAAATAAGACTGGATAAAACCAGAACTGATGTTCGGCTAAGGTTGCAGTATAAATTAGAATTACTAGTAGCCCTCCTCCAACAGCTTGCTTGAGAATATTAGTTGTATTCATTTGTTCTTATATTAATTATATAACTTCTTCTTCGGCCTCTATGTTCTCCCCGGTATTCCAATAGTCTATACTATCCTTATCCATAAATAAGTTTATAGCATCTCTTTCATCTTCTGCTTTAATCGTTGTCGTAAGAGTTACAGTAAATTTCTTAAAAGGTTCTTCCCTTTCTTCTTCTATAACTTTTACTAATTCGAAAGAATCAGAAACATAGCCATGAGGAAGTTCGTAATTCTTTGCTATTAATTCTGCATCTTCGTCAGTCTTGGCACCAGGTGTTGGAATCTCTATATTGATATTTGCGATTACAACTTTCATGTTATTACTTTTAATTTTTAATTATCTTCTCTGAATTCTATTTCTTTAAATACATCTTTTCCTTCAAAATCCATATCGGCTTTCCAATCATAAATATCATCTTGGAAACTCTGAACCAAAAGAGCTTTTAAAAAAACAATTTGACGGTCTAAGTATTCAGTTCTTTTTAATAACTGAAAATATAATTTCTTATGCTTTACTGTTTTTTGTTTTTCCATATTACTACTTTTAATTTTTAATTAACTTGACGGATCTACAAGGATGAACCGCCCCATTACAAACTTAATTAACTATGATAATCAATTAGAACAGCCCACATCTTTCCAACAACTTTAGATTTCTTACAGTTAATTGAGACTACTCCTTCGACATGAACAACTTGATCTTGATAAGGATCATCTCCACATACTTTAATTGGTTCCTTTAAGATTCTCTCCCAGATCTTTTCAGTCACCAACACTGCATCATCCTTATCTCCTAATTGTTTATACGAATCCTTTGCTATTGGAATGGTTCCTTTAAACTTAGGAAAGAAATCATGAAAAATCTTGTATGCATTTTCGCGTTGCTTTTTAGTTTCATTCAAACCTAATCTATTAATTCCCGTTTCATCCTTTAACTCCCATAGCTTTTCTTCACAGGCTTGCCATAATAAAGGATGTAACATTCTCCTAACAAAATCTCCCGACCATCTTCCACCTATTACAAACCAATCTGCTGGACCATTAGAGAAATGTTTTTGATCAACAAATCCTTGATCATATAACCATTTAGTAACAGCATGTCTAGCCTGAAGAGAAGTTTTATAAGTTAAAATTCTCTTTGTCTTCTTTGACTTCTTAGAAATAACTTTAAGAGAATCTCCTTTCTTAAGCTTTTCTTCTTTCCAGGTATATCTATCTAAGAGAACAATCAATTTGTTATGCATATTATTTCTTTAGTTTGTTAAGAATTAACTTCATCCTTAATGCTTTCTTAATATCTTTAGTCATTGATTTCGGAAAACGCCTCAAACATTTAGGACAATCAAATCCTAATCCTGACTTTAGATTTCTTTCTTTGTGCAATATTTCTGTATAATACTTTGCAATATATCCATTACCTCCAAGAGTAAATCGACAAGAAGTAGGAAGAACAATATAAATACAATTTTTAATCTCCCATCCACAATGCGGACAAATTATTTTATTCATATTATCTTTTTAATTCTTTCAAGATATGCTTGAACTTTAAATATGCCCAAATCTCTTTGTCCATCTTTTTAGGAAATCGTTTACTACAGAATGCACAATAGAAACCTTGAAGATGAACATATTCTCTTTGTCTTCTAACCTTAAGAATGTTATCCCATGGAGTCCATGCTTTACCAAACCTTTGTCTACCTAGATAATAATATACAGGTAGCCTTAATTCAGTTCCGATTTTATTAAGGACTAGTCTTCCACAACTTGGACAAACAGGCCCTGCTATCTTTTTAACCATATTAGAATGGAAGATCATCTATCTCTTCACTAGTATATTTAGGAGAATCTTTTTTAGATTGAGGAATATATTCAGGGAATTGTTCTGTATCCTGATAATCTTGTTCTTGTTCATACTTATCTAAACAATAACTGCATGTTGGTTTACCTTCATTCTGATATGGTTGAGAAGTTGCACCTAAGTTTACTTGTTCTTCAGTAAGTCTTCCACATTGACCACATGTAAATTCAACCATAATTGTAAATCTTAAGTATCTATTCTCTTTTTTCAATCCTCTAGATGAGAATTCTGACAAACTTATAATTGAAACTTTTTTATTCAACTTAAGATAAGCCACCAGTTTTTCTAAAAGTATTTTAGATTCCTCTGGATTCCTAATTAAGACCTGAGATATTAAATCTCCGTAGTTTTTAATTCGACCTTTATAAGATTCTAATTTCTTAACAAGTTTTGAAATCATAATTCTTTCATTACTTTTTCAATTTCTTTTTATATCTTCTAAGTGATCTGAAAATTTACATTCTTTTCTTCTTCACTTTTCTCAAGCTCTTTCTTTTCTTCTTCAATATCTTCAATCCCGAACTCTGCTCCTGTGCTTTGAAATAGATCAGACGAATCATCTAATCCCTCTGCTATCTCCCGGGCTTCCTTTTCATTCTCTGCTTCTATTTTAAAGTGTCCGAAATTTGTTTGCCAATAACCTACTAAATATTTTTTCTTCATGTTATTCATCTATTAATGATAATCTTAAAGCTTCCTTTTCCTTTCTCTCAAAGTCTTCAAGTGAAAGGAACCCTGCCTCCCAATCCTTTTTATCACATGACCAGCAACGATTATAAATCTCTAGATACTTTCTATCCATTAAAGAAAATTGTTGTTGATTACATTCATGACAAACTGGAATGATAGGATTATATAACTTAATCTTTTCTATTTCCATATCAATTTCTTACTTAATAATTCTCCATAACAACTATTACATAATCTTTTACCCTCTGAATTAGTTGCAATGTTTTTGCTTTTCTTTTTCCTTTTGCAGTGACTACAAATAAATTCTACTAATTCTTTTTTTCTTTCAAGAATATATTTATTCTTCATCCTTTAATTACTGCTAATGGTTTAAGTTCCACAAGAATTTCGACTAAGTCTTCTTGGTTCTTCATTACTTCTTTGATGTCCTTATAAGCTCCTACTGCTTCGTCTAACTCATCTCTAGTTCTTATACTATGAATAACTCCTAGCTCATTCATCTTATCTATTTCTTCTTGAAGATTTAATTCTATCTTAGCTTGCTTCCTACCCATTCTTCTACCAGCTCCATGAGAACAAGACTCAAAGCTATCTTTATTTCCTTTGCCTTGAACAATATAACTACAGCTTCCTTGAGATCCAGGGATAATACCTACAGTCTTTTCTCTTGCAAGAGTTGCTCCTTTCCTATGAACCCAAACATTCTTACCGAAATGACTTTCTAATGAAGCATAATTGTGAGCTATATTTATTGTTTCACAATACTTTATTCTTCCTATCTTATTGCCAACCTCTTTCCATAAAACATTTCTTATTCTATCCATCATTAATTTTCTATTAGCTAAAGCAAAGTCTACACAATAATTCATTTCTCCTAGATAGTCTTGTCCCTCTTTACTATCGATCGGCAAGAATGCTAATCCCCAACCCTTTGGAACTTCGCTTTGCCATTTAACATTAAGTTCTTGTGCTAAAATATTATAATGTTTTGCTACCTTGTAACCAATGTTTCTGCTTCCACTATGAATCATAATCCAAATAAAACCATCATCTCCTTTCTGGATTTCTATGAAATGATTTCCTCCACCAAGAGTTCCTATCTGAGTTAAAGCATTGTTCCATTCGTGAAGAACAATTCCTTTCTCTGGAATATTGTTTGCGTTTGGCATTAGCATATCATCTTGTTCTCTTTGCTGATGACTAAATCCAACTGGAATAACTTTTCTTATCTCACCCATTATATTCTTAAGAGTTACATGATCAATATCTGTTAAAGAAGTCTTGACTGCACACATACCACAACCAATATCAACTCCTACTGCATTCGGAACTATGAAATCTTTTGTAGCCATAACTCCACCGATAGGCATACCAAATCCCTGATGCGCATCTGGCATAATAGCAATATGCTTAAAGACAAAAGGTAAATTAGCTAAATTCTTAGCTTGGATTAAAGCTCCTGCTTCTAAGTTATCCAACCACATTTTGATTGGAACTTTTTCTGTTGTTATAACTTTTTTCATATTTATATTCTTAAAATTTATTTTTCGACTTTTTCTCATGAAGATGTTTAAGAACTAACTTATAATCGTTCCTTGCTAACCTAGTATATCTTTTATTAGCTACATAGACTGCAGGACTAGAGTTAGATTCAAAATCATTAAGACCTATATCGCTTAATGAAACATTGTTTTCTAATAATTGATTAATGAATCTAACTGCTCTTTGTCGATGTCTATTCAAGTAGTCTCCCCAAATTGAATAAAAAGGACTATTATCTTGAGGATTTTCATGAGGAAACAATTTTCCAAGAACAGCTTTCTTTTGTAACTCTTTCCAAGTTTCTTCATTCATAAATCTTCAGGTGTTGTAGGATTAAGAGGAAGAAGAGTAACAATATTATCGCCTTCTTCAATAAGAATATCATCAGCTAAAGCATTTTGTTCTTCATCGACCGCTAGAATTACTTTAGAATCTTGAGGAAGAGTCCTTAGAACATGAATCAAATCTTCAACATTAGAACCTGTAATACGAAGCTTATCATTCATAGATTTCTTAGGACTTAAACATTGTTTAAAGTAAGCCATAGCCTGTCGATAACCTAGCTGTCTTTCTACTGAGAGTCCCTCCCAATTCATTGGTTGAATCTCTATCCTTTCTATAACTTCTTTCTCTCTTAACATTGAACTCAATTGTAAAAGATTCTTTAAAACCTCTGTTGATGAATCATATGCAAGAGCATGTGCTACCTTAGAAGGTTGATCTGTTTTTAACCATACTTTAAAATAGTAAGCGATCTTGAGTAAAGCTGCTTCGATTATTTCTTTTTGATTCTTCATAGAATTCTAATTAATATTATCTACAACTAATTTTGAAAGATGATTAGGATTTTTCCTTACTTGCTTTCCGCATGTTATCAACTAAATCCTGACATCTCTCAATGAACTTTTCTTTTTCTTCAACTGACATTCTTCCAACTGATTCCTTTGAAAGAAAGCCAGAGCTTACAGCTGCATCTATAAGTATGTTTAATTCTTTTAAATCCATATTATTAATCAGTTTTATTAATGATAGCAGTCACAATATCTTCAAGGTCATACCAAGTAGTGCTTCCTACTTTACAATCAAACATTTCATCATCACCCATATACTCAGCAATTTGTTCTAAAACTTTAATTGCTTTTTGCCTAGAAGGATGATCTGCATTGTTGATATCAAATGCTTTATCCTGACAAGCCTGACACATTCCTGAGATCTGATATTCTTTAAGAGATAATGAATCTTTAAATTCATGAAGATCAATCTTCTTATTACACAATGGACACCTATGCTTCTCAATTCTTTTCGCAGCCTTAGGAAATAATTTCTTTATTATATTTATATTCATGTTAATAACGATCAAGACAATTTACTACAGCCTCTATAAATAATTCTGGAACTTCTTCATCATCATCCATTTGATACCAGTCCATAATCATATTGGCTAATTGTTTATCTGTTTTCTTTGCAGAAATATATCTGAAACAACACTGACAATAATCTTCCATGCTTGAATCTTCTCCAACGCAACCTATCATGAAGGTGTCTTCCATTTCTTCATTGGTCATATAGAAAGCATTATCTCTGTCAGAATCGGAAAATTCAATTTTTCCCTCTGATAGATGTTGATTCATACTCAACAACAAAGCTGAGAATGACATTACTAAAGCAATAACTATTAATAAAGTTATTGTAGTTTTTGTTTCCATGTTTTTATATTTATTAATATTTAATCTACTACTAATTCTAATCTAATTTTATCTCCTTTATATTCAATATATATAAAACCTTCTTGGATGGTCTTTGTATATATACTTTCTATCATTCTGTCTACGGCAAGATTATAAGATTTCTGTTCTTTATCTTTAACCCAATCTCTTACTGAGAAGAACAAACTAACTGATAAAAAAACCGCTAAAATTATTGTTATTATATATACAATAAATTTATTTGTTTCCATGTTTTTATAAATTAATTATTTATTAGACCTTTTATTTATTTCTTTTTTCCATTGCGTCAGCTACAAGCTCTGCTTTTTTCTTTGAAGTATCTCCTGCTATTAAATAATAAAGAACAGCCCAGATACAAAATAGAAAACCACCTAGAAATCCTAAATACTTTTCTCTACCTCTTTTTTCTGCCATCTTCATACAAATAAAGCCGAACAATACCGTTACGATTAAATATATTATAAGTTCCATGTTTTTATATTTTAATAATTCTTCTAACTACATGAGTTATAAATCTCTTTTTCTCTTGAAGAAGTAGATACCAACCAACCTCTATCTTATTTATGTCGACCATTTATTATACTAATAATTAATCTTCTGAATTGCTAGGCCTAGGCATATCTTCTACATTCGCTGCCCTACAAACAGCAGCAGTTATTAGCCTAATCGGCTGTATCTTTGGTCTTTCAGTTATGCCCCAGCCTACAGCACATTCTGCGATCTCATCATAGGTAATACCACCACCATTCTCATTGCTATCCCAGCGCTTTTTAAATTCTTCTTTAGTCATAATCATAAAGTATTTATTAATTATTCATCGACTTTGCTATTTTCTTTTAAGAACGAAAACTCTGTTGCCTTATTCCCCGCAAACCATTCTATTCGAAAAGAATCTTTATCACTTAAATCCTTTATCATCTTTCGCAATCCTTCAACTCTCATAATTATACTATTACTAGTTGGTATTGAAGGTGAACCAAAGATTGTATAAGGAGGATTTAAAATTAAATATTCCTTTTGTGAAGATTGGCATTTCTTAATTAACTTAATATCCATATTAAACTAAGATATATCTAAACAATCCCTGAAAAGCTGATCTAGGTTAAGTTTAGGGCTATATAGGAGAAAAGCATATAGCTTAAATCCCACCCTTGATCTTAGCGTTAGACCAGCATTTCAAGGATCATTTAAAGTAAAACCTTTATTAATGATTAAACTTAAGATAGTTTCTAAGTTTCTCTAGAGCATAAGATTCTATCTGCCTAACTCTTTCAACAGTTATACTAAATTCTTTTCCGATCTGTTTGAATGTAGCCTTATCGTTTCCGAACTGAGAAGGAAATCTCATTTCAATTATCTTAGCCTCTCTACTAGACAATGCTTTTCCCATTGCTGCTTCTACTTTCTCTCTTGAGATCTTTCCAAGAAGAAGACTGAGTCTTAGATGACCATTAGATTTTAAGGCTTGCTTAAAGTTCCTTGAGTTTGTTAAGTCCTCTTTCTTTTGTTCCTCTTCTTGATATTCATTATCATACCACTCATCGAAAGTGACAGGATAATCACCCTCACATTGATGATAGTCTGGAAAATCCATAACATAATTATTGTATCTCTTGTAAATTTCTTCTTTCATAAGCCTAATACGAAATTACTTTCGTATTGATTAATGATAAACATCATTGAAATTACTTATATTAATATACTCACCTGGTTGAACTTTGTATTCTTTCCTAATCTCTTCTAAGACTTTTCCCTTTTGTTTATTGGTATCAAATACATTTAAGTATTTAGATCCTTCAAACTTGAATCCATCACCTCTGTTGATCTTAATATTGTAAGGCGCAATTTTCTTTTCCATATTTTATTCTATTTTAATAATTTCTTATTCTTAAACATATGACCAACCACTTTATAACAATTAGAATTAATACCTATATTCCAACTACACCTTCGTGCCTGTGCAATCCATTTTACTTCTCTGAATATTCCAGAACGATAGTATTTAATCTTTTCATGCTTACATACTGTTCTTTGTTTTATCATTACTATGTCCTGTTTATAAATCTCAATTCCCTCAGAATCTTTCTGTTCCGTATATTGCATGACAATCATATTCTTATCATTCAAAAAATCTTCAAAGCTTCGACCTTTATAACTCACTAATTTACTTCCATCTTTGTGGGTATGTAATTTATTTTGAATGTTATAAATCATAACCTTATTCTTCTTATCCCAGGCTCTGAATTTTAATGTTTCCATACTTCTTTTTAAATTAATAATAATTAATCCCAGAAGACTCTTAAGACCTTTGGATCTTCTAAACCTCCGCCTAATAATTTTTGCGCATTTTCTTTAGGCAGATAATCTATTTCATCTGCATTCCATTCTTTAGCAATGGTAACCATTCTTTCAATATTTTCAGAAGCATCTTTAGTATTTACCAATATGAAAAGTGTATCAACATTCCAAATAGGATAACCTATTCTTTCTACCATTTCTCTACCCATATCGCGCAGCTTAATTAAAGAAATATTATCAAAAGTAGATTCTCTATCCATCACGCAACTCTCCCATATATCTTTATAATCTAATAAATCTTTAACAACTTGTGTTCCATCAAACTTATTGAAGGAAACCATTTCCATTAACTGAAGATTCAATCTTTGCACTAAGGGAATATCTAAGAGTTGTGCGTTGATTCTGTTATTTCTATTATACATAGTCGTGATATTCGTTAATATTTAAAGGAATGCTAATATAAGCAGCAAGGTGACTAAGGTTGCTACTACAATATAAGCTATCTTATGATTGATCTTACCATAATGAACACTCATTAAAGAAAGATCCTTGGTGATCTTTTCCTTTGTAGGCTTCTGCCTATTACCAAGATAATAAGCTTTAACGCATCCAGGAACCTCTCTATCGTACTTATTCATAGCTTGAAGACCTTGCTTGTAGAGGTAAGAGAGTAAGGATTCCATTCCCTCACGGTCTTCTTTAGTCAGCGTTCCATCCCGTAGCTTTACCTCTAGTATTTTCATTTCTTTCTTCTGATCTATTAAGAAATCAGAAATCATATACTTTACTAAGAACCGTAAAATCATATGCATAAATGTTAATTGTATTTCCGCGCACTCTTCTTATCTATAGTAGTAACAACCTATAGTAAATACTATAACTCTTGGTTCTCTTTAATATACCATTAATATTATATCTAATACCTATTAATCGACCTTTTAGAGATTGGTATATAGAAGAGAATTGTGATGGAGTTAGAGTAGTGTTGTTGGGAGGAGGGATTGAGGGGGTGACAGTGGAAGAAGATTTTAATCTATATTCTACCTCTTCTTCTTTACCCATACTTTTACACCTACATTTTCTCCCAACACATAACACGGGGAGGTATATCTCTCTTTAAATTAAAGCATATAAGAGTCCCAAAAACTAAATATAACACGCTATCCATCGTGGGAACGATACAGTTTAGAAAACTGCATAAAAAAGAAAGGGACCCGATTAAAGATCCCTCTCTCTACCTCTCACCCTATCTGATACTGCTACCTAGGTGAAAGCATTTTGATTTACTCCTGCCTAATAATACTTGGATTGCGAAAAAGCTAATCTCTTAAGCACTGGCAGTTAGTAATTTGATTTCGTAAGATACTGGGCGCTTACGGATGCAGTTCTCCTTACGCCTTTTGTATACCCGGAGCCGTCCAAAGCATAAACCCGGGACTACATTTCTCCCAGTGACTCTACTTTACTCCATCTTTCAGCATGTAGATCTGATGTGACGGATCATTCTTTCCCTCACGCCTATTAAGATTAGGCCTGATCATGATTGGATCGTCAGCTTTGATCTCAACCATTGAAAAGATATCGCTTAACTTACCGTCAGCACCTTTGGTCTTAATACCGAAGCGTCCTGAGAAAGAATCTTTCTTAGTTTTGTGTGGCCACAACTTTGCCACCAAAATCCAGTCTGACTCTTTCCTGGCTTTAGGTTCTTGTAAGAATTTAATGTTCATGGTAATCAATATAATTGTTTAAGAACAGATGGGTATATCTAGAGCCGACCTTGATTAAATAATAATGAACTAGATAAAAATCCCATAAATTAACTCATGACATGCTATCCATCGTGGGAACGATTTGTTCCTGAAGACTACTAAAAAAGAAAGAGCCCGCACTGGCAATCCAATACGAACTCTTCTTCCTCCTTTGCTTTCTATTTGCCAAGCTTAGCACCGACAGGATTCTGTTCTACATACAACAGGAAACTAGGATCTCTCAACCGTGTCTTCCACTTGTTAGTCTTAACGAATATTCTATCTCCTGGATGTAGAGTGACTTCGGAAAAGTTCCAGTCAGCTCCTTTACGCTTGGTGCCAATCAAGCCTGTAAGAAAGTTGTAAGCATCACGGCTTTGCCATATCTTCCCAATCAAGACTTGCTTACGATTCTCTTGATTAGTCTTTACTTCGGCAGATAAGAATTTAATTATCATAGTAACTAAGACTCTATGTCGTCCCAAGCTTGAAGAACTTTCACTAACAAATGTTTCTCTGAGTTAGTGATTACTCCGAAAGAGTATTCCGCTTCGTCAAGCTTATCATAACGAACTGGCCAATCAAAAGAGACTACTGAATTAGTTAGTCTCCATAGTCTTAGATCTGTGATACCTAAATCTCTAGCGAACGTAGGACATTCATCTATAAACTGTTCCTCCGTTTGGTTCATAGTATCTATATGTAATTAATTTTAGTGTAACAATTAAGTTTGAATCTAACCATCTCAGCTATCTGCTGGGTCCTGTCTCTGCTTAGACTAAACTTTAAACCACACTCTGCGTAAGTGTGAGAACGATAAGGCTTCGACAAGCCATATCTATAGCAGAAGATATCCATATTGCGATCTGTAAGTCCTCTGCAAATCTGTTTCCAATTCTTTATCTTGTTCATCTCTTTTGTTCTGTACATAAATTATACTGGTAAGTTAATTATTACTACGACCTTTGTAGAACATAATCTAAAGTAGAATATATTCGCAGGACTTAAATACAATAACAGTATCCATCGTGGGTTCGACAGTTCCATATAAGGGTGGTTATTTTCTCTTCCCCCCAAGTGTAGTATAGAAGATAATATATAATAGTGACCTCTAACAATCAACACATTTTCAAAACGGTTCTATATACCACTTAAGCAATACATAGATACAAAGCAAGCAGTCTAGCAACCTCCTAGTTGTTATTAATCAACATAGATCCGTTACAATAAGTAAGAGTATTTCTCCTCATCTGTCTTAACCGTGTATTTACCCACAGGTCATGGTTGGATTCGGTTTTCCCGGGCCTCTTTAAACAAAAAAAACCCGCACCCGGTTAAGGCTGCGGATAGGAAATGTCTATTTCTTTATAAAATGGATATTTTCTTGCTGGCAGAAACCAGCTTCACTATAGAAGACGGGGAATTTAAAGAAGCGTTACAGTATATTCTAGTGCTCTAACCTTGCTTCCGACCTTTGCCTGTTGGCTTCTACCTCTTCGGACTGGATCTCTTCCGCATGTTTATTCTTGTTAAATCCTTTTACGAATGCTCTTCTATCTGTAGGACTTCTACTCTTCCACCATTGCATTCCATTCTTAATCACAGGGTATTTCTTTCTTAATAGTTCTCTTCTCTTTTTCTTTTTCATAAATAATTTCGAAGATTACTTTTAATGATTGTCTGGGAGGCAGGATTCGAACCCACAACTTGCCAGTCCAAGTGGCAGATGATACCGTTTCATCACTCCCAGCAACTAAGCCTACCACTGGTTTCGAACCAGTCTCTACTGTTTACAAAACAGTTGCTTTACCCAATAAGCTAGGCGGGCAACTACAATCTTTTGCCTAACCATAATCCTATACAATAACAGATTAAGATCCATGCCAGTATAATGAATATCGCTAAAGGGACTGATATGCTCATTTTCTTTTGAATTATTAAAATATTTCTTAATTTTTCTGTTTACCCCCCCTGCGACTCACTACTTTTCTTTTTTTTGCGCATTTTCGTGCAGGACTCTCCCGAAAGGAGACAACTAGATGTCCCTTTTGGCGTAACCTAATGTTCCGTTTAGGGATAACTTGTAGACCTTTTGCATACCTCTTTACATTTTAGTGTATCTGATTCCCTTCATGAAGGCAACACGCTGTCCATTTTTGTGCAGGGATTTCAACAAAATCTTGCAGAGCTTTCTATGTCGCCAAACATGTCGCCATGTCGCCAAGCATTTGGCGCGACCTGCTCAATAACGTGCATTTGCTTTTAAGTACTTTTAAGTTCTTTGAAGTTCTTTGAAGCAGAGTTTTGCACGATTTCGTGCAGTCTACTGTATATTACTGTGACATTAATTTTCGTCTACAGGAGGAATACTACTGAACAATGCAATTATAAATCTTAACTTCTTTGAAATCTTCTTTCTGGAATCAAGAGCTGATCTCAGATAGTTTATTAAAAAGTTTTCCAAGTTAGCATTAGAGTTTTCAAACTCTAGTTGAAAATCTGTAATTTCGAAATTTTCACTAAGTTTCATTTTCCATCTTTTCCGGGAATTTATTCTATGGAATCCTAAAGCTAGCATCAAAGATCCAATCTCTTCCGGGCTAAGAGGAGTTCCTAAATCTAAGTTAGGCATGTTTTTTTCTTTTAGTTTTCTTCTTCTTCTCTTGACCTTTTCGTTTGATCAGCTCAGCATTAAGTTTCCTTCTTATCTGATCGAATAGATCTGTAAAGAGATAAGCCTGAGCTTCTAATTCATTCTCAAACCCCTTCTGACTTGAGACTATATATACTAAGTGATGCAATTCGTGTAATAAAATCTCTATGCTTTCCCAGGTTGTACTAAAATCTTTAAGGAAAAGGAGGCCAGAGTAAGCTAGATCTTCATCAAGGATTACGAATCCTCCCTTGGTCAATATTCCTTGCTCTATATCTTTCTTCCTTTTCTTAAGTCCCTCAACTATATAGGAGAATGCATGTTTCTCTGCAAATTTAACGATATCCTTATGGGTGCAATTGACTGCTACCAATACATCGTTCTTAAAGATTCCGCATGACTGGACAAAAATAAATTTTTTCATAGTTTTTATTTTGATTCGTGTTTAATCTCTTCAAAGATTCTTTTAATCTGAGACATTGGAACTACTCTTAAACCTTCAATTTTTGTTTCAGAGCTGGTAATAAATGTTCCTTGTTTAGATTGCTCTGCTATCTTGAAATATATTTCTTCTAATAAATCTTTCTTTTGCTGAGAGAGTTTTGAGACCCAGAAATTTATAACTTCTTCTTCACAATTAGTATAAGAACCCTGACCTAAATGTTTAACAAACTTATATAATGCAGGGAACTTCTCTCTAAACTCTTTTATTATATCCTTCATCTTATTGTATTAACGATAGAACTAAACTTACCAACCACAACCCTACAATAAATAATATGCCTACGATTACCGCTATAATCATTTGATTTAGTATATCCATCTTATTATTTTATTAAATGATACATCTGTGATACATCTATGATACATCTGATATGGGAACAATTAATCTAAGCTATCCGCATATTACTAATTGCTCCCATCCTCTAATCTAACATTATCTTTATATCTCTATTAGAAACCATATTGTTTGGATCGGTTATTCTTTCTTCGTTCAACCATTGTCTTAGCATTCCTATATTCTCTAATGGTTCTTTTTTTTGGGCGGAAAGTAAATCTTCAATATAACCGCTAAGCTCTTTAGTAAATTCATCAACATCACTATATTTTGTAAAATAAAATCTGTGTAGTTCTTCTTTCATCTTATCTATGTTAATAGTTTTTTAAGGGCTTCAAGTTGTTCCTTAACTTGTAAACATCCATAAGGTATTTCTATGTTCTCTATCTTCTCTAATAGTTCTTTTTTTTGAAGGGCAAGTAAATGTGGTATTTCATTTCTAATTTGTCTAGGTTCGTTCTCCCATCTGTTTATGTAATTTTCTATTTCTTTATTAGTCATCTTATTTTATGTTTAATGGTAGAGTGGCTTAGACATATATTTTTTTGGATAATAAATATGAGGAGAGACATTCATCTTGATGGCTAATTTGGGAAACTTCCATATCAATTTCCACGCTAATAGTTTAACTTTATAATATATTTTATCACTCATATTATTTAATCACCAAGAGTTTCATCATCTTCTAATTGATATTCCAACTCATCTTTATATCTTATTTCAGTCCACCCAATTTGGTTCACCCCACTACTAAATATCTGTCCATTACTTAATAGTATTATCATATTGCCATTCTTTGCTTCCTGAAACTGAACCACCTTTACTATTTTCTTAATCATCTTATTTTATGTTTAAGTTTTTTACTATCCAAACAGCCATTAAGAATATAGCATCTTTATCTTTTTCGTCTTTTGGTAATTGTTCAAACGGAAGTATATCGGGATGTGTTTTGGCGACAACATCTCTTTCTTTGCCATACTTCCAACCCATATCAATATATGATTTTACCCAACTGTTATGTGCTTCTTCGGGTGTTGGTAATTTTTCTTGTTTAATATATTCTCTAATAATATCGGCAAATTGTTTTCTAAATTTATCATCTCTATTTTCAAACTTTTCTGGGACAATACTTCTTTTAGACCATTCCGCCTCTAATCTTGTTGCTTCATAAATTATTTCTTCTTTAGTCATCTTATTTTATGTTAATAGTATATTTCTATTGTGGTTTACCAACCCAAGTTTCTCCCTTACTATCTACTATAATCCAACACTTTTCATCAGGACATTTATAAGGAGATGTTGATTCGCTGTCTTTATCATAAACCAATTCCTTACCACAAGAACATCTTATTGTCACTTCAGTTTCTACGAATTCTATATTATTCATTTTATTATATTAAAAAATAGCGGATTTTGTTGTAGAGAAATCTATGGAAAAACTCTATTTTTTGTTCCGCTTTTAACGGCTGAGATTTTTGGAGGAATCAGGTACCGTCTCCTAGCTACAAGCTGACTATCTACCGGATCTATTGATAGGCCCTTTGCCTTTTCCTGTGCCAGCTCCTCTGCCTGTTCCCTTAGATCTGATCTTCTTGCCACCCAATCCTGCTTTGTATCCAGCTGGAGTTCCTGCTTTTGCTTTTGGTTTAGGTTTTGTTACCATGGTAATATTGCTTATTATTGTTTGTTAAATCCGACCTTTACTAATTGTGGGCGGGGCTGGAGTTGCACCAGCGATGGGGTTGCACCGATTATTTCCCAAAACATCCACAGGTATTCTTACGGATACCTTCCCTGCTTTGCGTTCTAAAACGCCTCCCGCCCGCGAACCCGCCAGGATTCGAACCTGGAATCTCTGCTTTTGGAGAGCAGCGCTTTTGCCATTTAAGCCACGGGCCCTGTATCAATAGTTTCTTTCTAATCGGTATTGATCTTCTTCAAATCCACATTCTTCCATATTTAAATAAACAACTACTCTGGTTATATTATCGGGCATTCTCCATTCTATGCTATCAAGATAAGTTCTAGCATTCTTAAACTGTAGTTCTTTGCATACTGCATAAGTTATATCTTCTCCAGTTTCCGAAGATCTAATCCTATCATTTGTTACATTATAAACACGAACCAATCCAACGGTAAAAGAAATTATAAAGATACCGATGAAGAGTATTAGAAGATATTTAATATCTTTGCTCATGATACTATTCTAGTTAATTATACTGATCCCTACTGGCAGATTTTGTAGAGAGAGAATCTCTTTTTGTTCTGCCTAGAACGAAGCATGTGTATCGGGGCCAAAAATATAATCCAATATAAAACTCCCCGAAATGACCCGTCAAGAAATTTATTCATCTCTAATCGATCTTTTCTTAATATCTTTGTTTCGTCTTGCCATTTTCTGTTCAAGATATATTCTAATGCCTTTATTATTTCTCCATCTCTTCTTGCCTGCTTTTGATCTATGAATCCTGTGCTTATAACCAGATGTGGTCCCTTTGCTTGTCATGCTCATAATGAAGATTCGCTGACTGGTAATCCTTTATGTTCCGGATGAAGCTTCTCCTTTTGATTATCTTTAAGAGAAACCTTTAGGAATCGGATCCCATCAGCGGTTAAAGGATGACATCTAAAATTATCTGTCTTCCTGATATATTCCTTGACCTTTCCACGATCATTTAAATTCCATTTTGTGAAAACCTCTAATGGAAAATCTTCCATCCAAACATCAAAGAAGTAATCCCCATCTAATGAACTTTGGATATGTAGATCGATTCCCTTCTTCTCTTTAAACTTCCGAAGATACATATGAGTTTTAAGCCAAGGGAAAGGGCCTGAAATCCAACTAGCTCTTCGTCTTTCCCAATCAAGATGGATTTGTCTATCTTCATAATATATCCAACCATCTCCAGTATAGGATTCAGATTCATTAACTTCCATCTTCATATCTAGTGGTTCTACTTTATTAAAGAGCTTACAGAACGCCTCAATAGAAGCATCGTGAGATTTTATTCCAGACGGTGTTTGTAATGGCATTTTATTATTCTATTAAATTAGTAGGTGGAGTTCGACCTTCTTTAATCGCGTCTTTCACTAACTTAATATAACTTATGCGGGACTTAGGAGAAAGCATTACTTCCGGCCTAGCTAACTTAAAAGACTGTCGTATCTTCTTAATCAAGAACTCTGAGTTTGGCTTATCTCCTCTGATGATAGCTTCCAAAACAAATAATGTTCGTTCTTTCTGGTTCATGTTTTTCTAAATTAATTATCTCTTGTTTTTTCTATGCCATGAGAACTTTCTTCTGTATCAGTTTGAGGAGAAGGCGAATTGGTTATCTCTGCTATTTCTGCGGGAGCTGAATCTTTCTCTTTCTTGATTTCTTCTATAACCCCTTTTCTTAAAATTGCGCTAACTACTTCATCGTTATCGTGGAGCTTAAGGATCCTTAAACCCTTAGCGGTTCGGCCCATGACACGAACCCAGTCTAACGGGATTCGTTTCATAAAACCTTTCTTTGTAACAATTATAACTTCAGTCATGATGATATTAAAGTATTAATAATAATTATTGACTTCGACCTTTTATCAACTTCTGCGAATTGATCATCAAATTTATATTTATCTATTTTTGTTAGTCCTGCTTTCTGTAATTTCTTATGAGCAGTCCAACTTTGGTAGAACATGTTTGCTACCTTTAAAGCTTTATCCCATGTTTCTTTTCTTCTATCCTGAGGCTCTTCTCCTAATAATTCTGTTGTAATAAATTCTGTGGATCCATATCCATCATCATTGGTGCAAACTTTAGATCTAAGGAGTGAACCTCCGGGCATCTCCCCGGGAGATTTGTAGATAGCAATATCAAATCCATTCAGGCAAGGCTCTAACGCAATCTCTATTCCAAGATCAGTATCTCTGAAAGAATAATATCGTAATCTATTAAGGAATATGAAATGGCTTTTTGTTATGATCTTAGATTTCATGATAATAAATCAATTAAAGTTTTCTTATTCCTTAAAGCTTCATCAATTCTTTTTCTTAAAAGATCTATCTTTCTTTTTAAGCCTTCAGAAATTTCTTTCTTTTCAGCATTGTAGATATCGTCTCCTCCTATTTTTATGCTAAAGCTTACTACCATGTTCCAATCATCTGTCTCAACATTTTGGATACAACTAATATTTTTCATTAACTCCATATTATCTTCAGGAGTACCTTGTGGGTATGAAGTAGCCGCTGCATGACCAAAGGGTATCTTAGGAGTAAGCTTTACGCTGTTGGCATTCATTAGAGCTGGGTCAATACCTGTAGTTATTAGAGACGGATCAGAATTACCTCCAGCCATTGTGGGAGGGCTAAATATTGTGTTTGATATCATAGGCATCATCGCTTCCTCAGTTAACTTAGCAATCTTTTTAAGAGTTTCATCAGGAAATATATTTGCAGCACTTGCATCAGGAAGAGTGGAAAGAGTTTTATGATTTTTTGATCGTTTAAATAATCTCATAGCTTTGGTACTTTAATATGTGTTGAAATCTTTGTGTTCTCTGTAGTAAGTTTAAGAAGACCAACTATCAAGGCCGCGCCTTGGAATAGCTCATTCGGAATTTCGAAATCGACTCCGAAAGAAACAGTCGGAATATACCTATTGCCAATCTTTAGAGGAGCATCGTTTGGTTTCTCAGAAGCTTCTATCCTAAAGTCTTCGGCCTTCTTATTGTTTTTTCCTATCCGTAGATAAACTGTAGTTTTCATGTTTAAGAAAGTATAGCTAAGATTTCTCCTACCCTAGCAATTAGATATTTTACACCCTCAACTTCTATTTCATTGGGGCCATGTTTCAAGAACAGAACTTTATCATTTGTCTTTACTTCCATCTTAACTGGTGCGCCATCTTTATCTATTCTACCAGGACCCACGGCTATTACTGTTCCTGTTTCTGGAGCAAAAGTTTTCCTGGCAGTTACTGGAATAAATATACTACCCTCTTTTTCTTTTATCTTTTCTGGTTTGATTAAAATGTTGTCGGATAATGGTTGTATTTTCATGTTTCTTTATTTATCAAATAATAATTCGAACTCTGCTTTTCTAAATGGTGGGCCGACCTTGTTCTTAACTACGGTAGCCTGGATTCTAAATCCTACTGGCTTCCGCTCTACACCCTTCACTAACTTCTTTATTCTTTTCAAATGAATTCTAACTGAAGCATAGAACTTTAGAGCCTTTCCCCCGGGTGAAGTTTCTTTGCTTCCGTATCTAATCATTGGGTTTATTCTAACTTGATTCAAAAATAGAATTGCACTGTTACTCTTATGTGCCAAGGTATTAAGTTTTCTTAGGGACTGGCTCATTAATCTAGCTAGGGGCGCAATCTGAATATATCCTATTGCATTCTCAAGCTCTTTCATTGGGGTTAGTGCTGCAACAGTATCTATAATTATTAATGTTACTTTTGAATGAATTAATTCCTCTACTATTTGAAGTGCTTCTTCTCCTGAATCAGGCTGAGATATTAAAAGTTCCTTGTTCTTCACTCCAAACCTTAAAGAATATATGGGATCGTAGGCATGCTCTACATCTATCAATGCGGCAGTGCCTCCTGCCTTCTGACATTCAGCTATAGCCATTAAAGATAGAGTGGATTTACCCGAAGACTCTAATCCAAATAGCTCAGTTATTCTGCCTTTAGGGATTCCACCAATTCCTATCGCATCATCCAAATCTTTAATTCCCGTTGAGATGGAATCAATTTTCATTACTTCTTCTGAATCTAATCTTCTAATAGCGCCACTGCCATATTTCTTTCTAATCCTTGCAATGGCATCTTCTATTGTGAAACCTTTTGGAATCTTGGTTTTTTTGGGCATGGTTTTTATTTAATTATTCTTTGGACCGGAAAGGAATCGAACCTTCCCAAAATCTTTGCAAAAGATCTTCGCCTTCCTTGGAACATGCCGGCCCAGACCTATTCACCTTTGGCTTCTTTCAGTTTCTCTTTAAGTTCAACATATACATCAGTGATCTCAACTCTTATCCCCATCAAGGTTAAGCATAACGCAACTGACCAATGAGCATTAGCCCAGACAAAATATAATAAACTAACTCCGATCAGCCACCTAATAATTGTTCCTGTTTTAAATATCATTTCTTTTTTTTATGTTTAGCATGGTAGGAGTTCTCTCCAATAGCCATATCAGTTAAATACCAATCTCCTTTCTTCGACTTTAAGAAATCACAAGACCAATAACCTGAAAATAATTTAGCTACATAGCTGGCCATCTGTATTAATTCTTTCTTATCTTTAATTGTTAGAACATCCAACTGATCAAATTTCTTTTTCTCTACTCCCTTAAATGCTTCTTCTGGCCAATAAGAATGACTGCATACAACCTTCCCGTCCCTAACGAATATTCTTCTTTCTTTAGTAATCGGCATTTCGCCATGGAAGGCAGTGAAGTATGGTTTAGTAGGAATCATTTCTCTAACTGCCCAGAAATCGCAGGGCATAAATCTATCTATTGTAGCGATTGCACTGAACCCTACTAAATTTTGAATATGGTCTTTAAGTTTTTTTAAGTCAGTGATATAACAAGAATCTTTCCAATCATGCTTATTGGAGGTATATCCTGTTTTTAAAAATACTGGCATTCCTATTTTCTTAGCTGCTCTCTCAATATCTTTTATAAATTCACCTAACCCCTCTGGTTCTTTATCATATGCAAGGGATTCTAGGTGACAGTTAGTATGGATGATAATAGTTTTCGGCATTGGAAATCCTAATCTCAATAGGCGCGGATACCAAAAAGTAATATCATTCATCCTGTCACAGGTTGGGCAGACATCATCACCATGGATCAAAGGATTGTATCTAAATTTGTGTCCACATCTAATACAGGGTTTTACAAAATCTTTTGATGTTTTGCTCATTGATAATCAATTAATTATTATCACCAAATCTCCTTCGATTCCTTGCTTCTTTTGCATCTGCCTTTGCTACACAATCAGGGCAGTATCCTTCTTCACTATTTTTATTAGGATATTCCCAATAAGGCTCCCCACATATTTTACATTTTCTAATTTGTTTTCCTTTCATAGATAATTTTATTAGCAATGTTTTAACTTTTCTATTTCGACTTTCGATTTCTTCTTTAGTCCCCATCCTGATAAACTCAAAACATTCTGGGCAATTCCATGCTCCCCATGAACATAGACAAAGATCGGAGCCACATCTTGGACATATTGGGATTTTCATTTCTTTTTGATTAAGAATTTTTCTACTGCATCTAATAGTTCTGTTTGCCGAATTATATCTGGCCTTATCCTATCTCCTATTTCCTGTATCTCATCATAAACATCATTCAATGTTTGTCCCCACAGTGGGCTGTTGTGAGCAAAAGATAGAACACTCATTCTTTTCTCAAGTGGGACATTGGCAAATTTTTTGTAAAAGATATTTGTTTTCATGATAGTTATATTGTGAAACTCAATCCAATTAATAATCCTGCGAAAAAGCCTGCGATAGTCTGGGTGAAAGTATCTTCTTTATAAAATGCTATAAAGAATAAGATCCCAACTCCAGCAATTAAAAATAATATATTCATGTTAAAAATTAATAATGATTTATTGAGTCTTTTAATAATCCACATTTACTACATCTAATTATGATTTTATCTAAACAGAGTGGATTCACAACGGTACTATTCTCTGATAATTGTGGAAGATTTATTTCTTCCCAGTTATGATCACAGAACTCAGTCTTAAAATCTCTAGGACTATATTGAATTAATGCTTTCTCTATTCTTTTAATTCTATCTTCAATGTTCATAAAAGTTTTAAGACTGCTTCCATAAAAGTTAAGTCAGCTGTCTTCATTAAGAATTCAATAGGGTCTCCAGTCCATTTGCAAGAGAAGCAATGTGCCTTATTCTTATGCTTGATATAATGGAATGATGGAAGTTTTTCATTATGGAATGGACAGAATGCGAATCCAGTTTTGTTAAACTCTATTAATTCTGTAAAGGGAAATTCTCTTGCTCTTTCTATTTGGGCTTGGTTTACCTGCTCAGAAGATCTGGCTTGAATAGGACTCTCCAAGAAATGTTTTTCACTCATCAATCTCTTTAATTTATTTTCCATCTTGTCTAAATTAAAAAGTTCTATAAATGTTTCTTGGAGCCAGGAAGGAATATCAGTTTTAGCCCGTCTAGCTTTCTCTTTCCAGAAGGATCTAATTAAATTATTCATGACTCTGATTCGCTCAGACAAATAGGTGAGCCTCATGTTCTGAATGAGCTTTAGATCAAACTCTTTTTCAAATTCCTTAAGCTCCAATCTCATATTAACTTTATTGCTATCGTATTCTTTCTTAGCTTCTTCTGTATAAGCGATTGCTTCATCATCAATCTTCTCTAATTCTTTTATAGCACTTGGGAAAAGACAATTTCCTATCATAAGAATTCTAAGCCAGCCAGGGATATCCCAGACATTAAACCAAATATTATATAATTGTTCTTTTGATATCGTCATAAGAATGATGATGGTGGTTCATTTACATTTTTTAACAAACCTCTATTATTTAATTCCTCTAAAATGCGGACAGATATTTCAGACTCATTCTCAATTCCCCAATCTCCATCTGAATCTTTCTTAAGTTTTGATCGAATTTCATCGAAAGCTTTCTTGAATGTAACTTCTCCGTATCCTTTTAAATCAAATAAAACTTTCTCTCTTTCATCAACAGGGATATTATTAATATAATAATCCATGAATTCGTGTCGCTTTAAGTTTGTCTTTGTAACCATGATTCTAAGTTATTGATTAAATCACGCGGATTTTGTTTTAAGTAGGTCTAAGCCAGACCCAACTTATGCTTTGTCCCGCAGTACAACGGCTCCCACCGTCCTTGAGGGCTACTCCTGGCACTGCTTGTACACTTCACAGAACATTGGGACAAACTCTGGATCTTTAACTGCCCCATCTACAGCGAAGAGAAATCTCAAATCTTTCATTAATTCTTCGTTAGTTAGATATAGGCGGTCCGGATCGTTCCACGGAGTTTTTAGCATATCTTTCTGTAGCTCACATGTATCTACAATTCTTTGCTCCTGAAGTCTGAAATCTTTAATTACTCCAGCTAGCTCTTCTGCATAATTAGCTTCTGCCAATAATCCTCCTAGAAGCATTCCAGCTAGAAGTATTACGACAGCAGCAAAATAATAATCTCCTTTCATGTTTTTAAATACTTACTTCTTATTTTCTAGATACAACTCCTACAATTGAGAAGGCTAAGAGATAGAGACTAGCTATCATTCCCCAGCCAATAGCAGCTTCGTAATCTAAAACATTATTGAACCCCATAAGACAAAGGAAACTTAACGCAGCTAAGACTATTCCTATGATTGATAAAACTTTTATTGCACTCATATTTTTAGTAATTAGTTTATAATACGACCTTTCTAATTAAGATATTTCTTCGTTCTCTCTTGCTATATCTACTTCGAAATATTGTTTATCCTTGTATACTAATTTTATTTTTTTCTCCATTACACCCATTCGTCTATGGGTTAGAATGGTAAGCCATGCTTCGTTTCCATAAATTCCTGACTTCTTATCTTTGATCCTTTGAACCGTAAGTGCCATATCAGATTCCTGTGCAATGAAACTAGAATCCCTAAGTGAATCTAGCCCGGGCCTCTGATCTCCTTTAGGTTGCTTCGTATGAGCTATCAGGAAGATTACAATTTCTTGAGATAGGGCTAGTTGTTTCAATGATCTCATAACTGCACCAATGGTAATAGACGGATGTTTGGTCTGGGCTAAATCAACTAGGAAGTGAAGATGGTCTAGAAATACTGCGCTGATTCCGTATTTTAATTTTGCTTCAATTACTCTCTCTTCCATCCAGTTGATTGCATTTCCTTTTAATTCTTTGGGAAGGTAGAAGAGTGGAACGGTAGAGAATTTAGAAAAGAATTGCCGTGGAGTAACTTCCCAACTGAACCAGAGACTCTTTACATCTGCTTCTTCAAAGCTTACTGTTAGACTTTGACAGAAGGAAGTTTTCCCATGCTTGGTATATCCAGTTACTACAACTACCTCTCCTGCTTCAAACCCCTCACTTAACTTATCGAATGTTGGTAATTTAGATTTCAGTATCATGACATCCCTGTCTTTCATTGCATCCAGTATTTCCTGATATTCAACTGAGGAAATAACTTTGTCGGGGCCATCATACTTTGCTAGTCTGTCTTCTTTCGAACCGTGTAAAGTAATTGTTTTTTTTAAATCCATTAGATTGAAATTAATATGTTTCTCTCTGTGCTAACCATTTATTAAATACATGAGCAGAAAGAGCTACTCTTATCGTGCAACTAAGTTTCTTGCTCTCTTCCGCATTTAGAAACCATGACAACTCATCAGTAATCTCATCAACTGAATACTCTAATAAAAACTTTTGAACCATAGTACCAGCAACTCCAGGAGTAACACGCGGTTTGAATCCCTTAATATTCTGACATGCTTCCATGAAGAAGCCTATTACCTCCCTTATTCTTGGATCCCCTTTTCCCTTCTTCCCAGGAACCCCTGAAACTGGGAGAGTACTCTCTCCTGTAGAGTCTTTAGACTCTACTTTCTTATTACTATGTTGTATGTTCGTCTGTACGAACACTCCTGTATCTTTTTGATCTAATAGTGTTCGTTTAGAAGAACCCTTATTATTAAAGTATAACGCCTTGATATTCTCTGTCAAGAGAACATATAAACGCCCTTTAGTTCCAAATTCTTGTTTGGTTTTTATAAATCCTGCCTTTTCTATTTTAGCGACCCTGCTACTTATCGCAGACTTACTTTTAATCTTAATGATTGGCAACTCATTGATTAAATGTTTATAGTTAATCCAAACATATTTCCGGGTTGTCCCTCCTTCAGTGAAGGTGATTCTAGCCACTCTAGCGTCCTCTGCTGAGCAGAAATGTATTAAGTAGTCTAATAGTGTAGCATCAATCACATCAAGCTCTGGTGCTATCTCTTGGAGTGCTAATTGATTTATAACAATAGTATATTTCATATGCGAAAGTTATTTTCGTATTTCCCAATTTCTTACTTCTTCAAGATTAATATATTGATTACACTTTGGGTTTGTGCATACCTTAGTAATATTTTGACTAGGTTTTCCTTTTTCAATCATGCGGAATAGAACTGTTTTAGGTTGACCACAGATTATACAGTTTGGGTTATTCTGGATTTTTCCAATTTTTTCTTTTTCCATAACTATAAATTTAATTAACTTCAACGATCTTTCTAGCTCTTAGCAAGACTATCCTCCAACATTTTATCAATCAAGGATAAGTAAGGATCCTTTTGATCTAGCAATTCTATAATTATCTCTGCCCTTGGATTCTCTTTATCATAAGCTAAGATAGTCCTCCCGTCCTTAATTTGTTTATCATCTTCATAAACAATCCCTTCTAAAGAATCAAATATTAATTTGCCATAGTTATCATGGTCACGCTTTCTCTTATCACCAAAGTATAGAACCACAATGGTCTTTAAATCTTCGGTTAATATCTTATCTTTATATTGTTTCTTGGCCTGCTCTATATAAGATTCCTTTATTTCTTTTCCCTCTTTGCTCATATACATTGTTCCGAACTTGCCTCTACAAGTAACTTTATATATATGCGAAGTACTCTTTGGATTACCTAACAGAGTTAATATTTTATAATGCTTTTCTTTGTTAACCATAAGTAAGTCCTGGTAAGGATTTTAACGAATATGCGCTTTTAAGTCTTGAGTCTAGAAGTTCTTCAAAATTTCTAAGCTCTTCGTTTGTCATTTGTATTAAACTATTAAAGCCAAATAACTTTACCCAGAATTCGCGAACCTTTGTTTTCTCTGACTCTGAGGGCTTCTGTCCTCTCTGGACTAAAGCAATCTCATTACATAAAGAACAGATATCATTAAATAACTCTGATCTAGATTTTGCTATTTCGTAACTATTCATCTGCTCCTTTTTCTAAATTCATTATTGACCGGCCTAAATTGCTTTCTGTAATTTCATTTAGATTACTGATAATATCATTTATCTTAGTAATCAAAGATGCAGGAACATAATAATAAACTTTCTTGGAAGTGGATCCATCGCTATTCCTTTTCTGATAATCATCTTCCACTGAAATATCTATTAATGTTTTATTAAAATCATCTAATCTTTCTATTTTAATCATGTTATTTCCCTAAGATAAATTTATTATAGCACCACTGGGTTTCATCTATTAACTCCATACACTCCATAAAATCAGTTTTCTTTCTGACTGTATCGTGCTGAACAGTTAAGGAAATAAGGAAGAAGAGAAATATTATAGCGATAATAACTCCTGAATAAAAAAATATTGAAAAAGTTTTTCCATTCATGATTTTATGAGAGAGCTTTTAACTTCCTCATCTTTTTTTTCTTTATTTAATTCAGTAGTTTTAAGTCTGAGTTTCTCCTGTCTGATTTTAATTGCGCCCCAGACAACTCCAGTACACTCAGCACAAAGATCCCAAACTTCTTGGACTATCTTTTTCTCAACCATTGCGCTTGGTTGGCCTGGTTGTCCCATTGGCATTAGGGGGAATTGTTCTTTTGATCTCATAACTCCTCCGACTAATTCCTTATATTGGATTTCTTTTCCACAAAGATTACAAAATGTTTTTTGCATGGTTTTTTCTTTTAAAGATTTTACTAAATAAAGATTGCTTTGGTTTATCTGGGACTGGAATCCCTTTCCCCGTAGAGCTCTTGATAGTAATCTTCTTCATACTCAATCCTCTTACTTGCTGATAATGCTGAAGATATTGTCCAGTATTTTTCAAAAGCTTATATTTCTTTTTTCTTGCCCGTGTATAGTCTCCGCGCTTCTGGTTAATTCGTTGTTTAACGAAACTTTGTTGTTTAGACATTCCAATTTTGTCCCGGAACTATCCCTTGATCTCCTTGACCTGACTCTTCAGACCTATTTTCTTTAGGTAAAGCAGGCTTAGTTTTTACCTCAAAAGATTCTTTTGCAGGTTTGAATTTCTCCAATATAAGATCTTTCCGGAAAGTTAGATTATTTAATGATTCTTGCATTGCTAAGACTAGTTCAAATATTTGTTTAACCTTTAATAAATTAGTCTTATGATCTAGAATTTGTCCCCAATCAGACCTTGATTGTATAAGCAGGAATAAATGATCTGAATCTTCAGTTATTTCAGACCAAGGTTTAGGCTCAGAAGGAATCATAATGTTTCCACTAAGTGCTTCAACTAGTTTCAATCGACCTACTTCTTCGCTAGTCATATAGCGATCATTAAAGAAGCTAGGTAAAACTAATGCTGAATTATCTTTACGATAGACTGCGAAGAATTGCAATGTGGCTGGAGCCTTAGGCGCACGGGGAGGTTCTACTTTAAAAGATCTATCTCTTTGGATAAGATCTTCAGGCTGCTCTAAGTCAACCTTCCCAGCAAACTCATTTGTTTGCTTATCCTTAGTAACAGTCTTTTGTTCATCTTGATTCATGTTATTATTTTTTCAATTATTCTCTTAAGAAGATAAGGTGGCTTCCCAATGGTTACAGCCAAAGCATTATGGGTTGCTAACAAATAATGTATCTATCCGACCACCTTACTTCTTATTCTTTTTTATTGGTGCCTTTTTATCTGGATCGTTTTTCCATGTGGTATGACAATCTGCACATTTCCAAAATGTAATCTTTTCTATATTCTTATGTTTACAGTCTAAAATACTTTCAAGGGTTTTATCACCTTGGCGAATTTCCTTAACAAGATCATCAGTCGTTAACATAAGAGCTTTATTAAGCCATCCCTCTGCATCTCCTTGCTTTTGAACAACTGGAACTAACATATCTAATTTAGAATAACCAGCTGAGACAAGTTGATCTGGAGTAAATCTTTTCTCAAGTATCCAGAATTTATGAATATGAATTAGCATTTGAGCTATCCTTAATCTACTTGCATCCTTGCGCCCCGGCAAAAGAATATCAGGTCTTTCACAGAACTCAGCAAAAGTTATTTCACGACTTGAGTCTTCGGCTCTATAAGTCTTCTTCTCCCGAATTTCGTATAAATATTTCCCAGCTTTTAACCAACCGAACTGTGTTAACAGAAGACTATCTTTTAGTCCCTTGGTTAACTTGTTATGCTTCTCACTTAATTTAACTAAGGCTTTATCTTGTTTTATCATGATAATATATTGTGAGAAAGAAGGAGGGCCTAAGCCCTCCATTGTTTATGCTGGAATATCGCTGACTTCAATCATTTCATCTTTGTCTTTTTCTGAGCTATCAACGCTTTCTTCCTCTAGTTTTTCTTCTGGACCTTCAACTGCTTTGTCTATATCAGGAACTGCTCTATCAGAAAATTGTTTATCTTGCTGGTCAATCTTTTCTTTAACTTCTTTTATTTTACCAGCGACCATAGGTAAGTCAACTTCTTTTCCTCTCTCCCAATCCATAACAAAGTAGGTTAATCCGCCTTCATTTGTTTCTTCATGACAGGAAAGTTTAGTATTGAACTGATAAATGTGTTCATCTTGTCCTTGAAATTCTGCATAGAAATTAAACAAAGAAGACAGACTTTTACCTCTAGCAGTTAATTTTACGACCTGATCATTATAAAGACAATACAAATTCTGTCTTAACCTGAGCTTTGGGAAATTCTCTCTTACTGTTTCGCTAGAACCAGAGTCTAACATTCGTGGTTTGGAATCTCCTTTTCCCATTTCGAAAACTGTTAAACGATCTTTCCAATTGTTATGTTCGTTAGTAAAGGTTCTCAATCCTGAACCGTCAGGTTGTTTTTCATAAGATGACAGAATCCTTCTAACCTTTAAAACTACAACATCAATCTGACTTTTAGCGATATCTTCAGAGAGCCAGTTCCCAGCTTCGTCTGGAGTCAATAGAGAAAACTTTCCGGTATTGCCATTGAATTTCAGAATAGGAACTTTAAATTTAAATCGTCTTACTGTATTCTCTCCACTCCATTCTGCTAACTCTTCATGAGAGACTTCTTCTTTACTTGCTGTTTCACTAGGACTTGCTGTTTCCTTTTTAGGTTTTATTTTTTCTGGGCACATAATTTTTTATAAATTCTTTAATAGTTATTTCTCCGCTTTCGACCTTTAATAATTCTTTTCTATATGGTCTGCAAGAATTAGCACACAACCATGTTTTACTGCAAGGCGGAATTATTTGTTTATCCCAATAGTTATTCATAGTCTTTATTTCTCTCAGCATATTCTGGAAATCTTTCTTAGTGAAATGGAAAATATATTCTTCTCTCAATCCGCCCCCTCTGTCCATATAATAGATTCTAGAATCTTTAATGCCTGGCCATTTCTTTTTTGCAAAATAAGTATATGAACATAACTGTAGTTTCTGAGGAGCACTAACTCTTTGGTTAAACGGTAATTTCTTTCGTCTAAAGAATGCTTCCGGCCTTTGGGTTTTGATGTCAATTAAAGATAGGTAAGGATCCTTTTTGGTATTCAGATTTACAAGCAAATCCATCCTTCCCTTATAGCGCAATTTCTTATCTACAAACCTTTCTTCAGACACTATCAAGGTTTTAGATTCTTTAACCATAGCTTCTATCTTGTCGTGTATTCCAGAGCCCTGTATTCCACAGAATGTGAACCTCCAGTTTGTTCTCTTAGATGGAATACCTAACCTACGAAGGAACTGAGCTCTTGGACACATGCCTAACTCCGAAGCCCATATCCAATTGTTATCTACGGTCTTACTTCTCTCTTCATCTTTCTTAGAAATAGAACCACGCAAGATTTCGTCTAACGAATTATATTTTAGTTTTTTCATTTTTTGCTTGTTTCTTTAAGATTTTATAAAGACGGTCTAACGGCAGATTAAGAATAGCCGCAAGCTCAGTCATCGCAAGTTCGGCTTTCTTTTCCTGCCAAACCTTGAAGAATATTTTCTCTCTTTGTTTGATTAAATATGGTGGTAAGCGTTTTTTTGTTTTCATAAGTATTTCTTTATACTTTCATTTTACTCTTATTTAAAAGTTTGTCAAGAGTTAAATATGTTAATAACTTTTTACTACAGATCTTCGACCCTTTCTAAGGCATCTTCATCCTCATGTCTGAAGATTATACCTTTAACATTTGAAACTTTCGCTTTAATATTTTCTTCTTCTATAAAATATATTTCTCCTTCTTTCCATGTTCCTCCAAAATTTCTAATTCCATATTCTGGGATTAAGATTTTATCTTTAACTTTAATTGTAGTAACATTTTGGCTGGTTGCTATTATCTCTCCTATAAAATACTGACCAAGGCGCAGGCCTAATTTATAATGAGTATCAGGTATAATAACTCCACCCATAGAAGACTTA